>Ga0209309_10000846_pt1 | contig 33042 bp, 31 predicted proteins | sample COGITO_mtgs_1204_2_FD_184807 | JGI IMG/M metagenome (GOLD analysis project Ga0209309, IMG submission 184807) | Pelagic marine microbial communities from North Sea - COGITO_mtgs_120412 (SPAdes) (version 2) | ecosystem: Environmental > Aquatic > Marine > Epipelagic ... | reverse complement strand
TAAAAAAGCATAATGGAAACTCAAATGTACGGAACAAAGGAAGAACAGGAAAACGCTATTCGTTACTACGATAAGCTTTCCGTCATTTACGATTACATCTCAAATTGGTATTATAAAAAAGCCAGGAACTATGCCATCAAAGAACTTCAACTCAAAAATGGACAGACCGTATTAAACGTGCCCTGCGGAACAGGGGTCAACTTCAAATATTTCAACGAATATTTGAACAATTCAGGACTAATCATCGGCATTGACCTGTCCAGCGGAATGCTTGATAAGGCAAGACAAAAAATAGAAAAAAACGGTTGGACAAATGTCAAAACAGAATTGAACAACGCCACAAATATTGATCAAAATTGGCTTGATTATCGGGATGAACAAATTACCGTTGACGCTGTTTTTTGCGACCTTGGTTTGTCTGGGCTGCCCGAATGGCGAAACATAATCGACACTATGATTTCAATTTTAAAACCAAACGGTAGAATTGTTATTCTGGACTGGTATCTTGAAAAACCAAGTTTGAAGGGCGATTTTGTAAAATGGATTGGGAAAGGCGAAGTGGACAGACCAATATACCAATATTTAGAGACGAAGGTTTCCAATTTTAAAGTGGATGATAGTTTTAATTATGGAGGTGTATTTGTCGCTTCCGGTAGTAAACCCGAATAAACCCTATACACTGTTTATGAAAAACCATTCACCTTAAATTTACTTTTTTGTATCACCAGCCTACTCAAAAGCTATCAAATTAAAAAATCTAAGTTTTTTTTGTACTTCATTAGTTTAGTGTTTGCTTAAATAAGAAATAAATGTATATTTGGCTATGGAAAATAATTCTTGCATAAGACAACAAGCCGATATTGAACAAATAAATCGTTGCAAAGACACGGTTTCAGAATTAAATGAATCGTTCGACTATTTAGCGAATGGACTTTCATTGGTCGGGAATAGCGTAAGACTTAAAATACTTTATCTACTCTTTGAGGAAAAAAGACTTTGCGTTTGTGATTTAAGCGATATTCTCGGAATGAATATTTCTGCCATTTCTCAACATTTAAGAAAAATGAAAGACCGAAATCTATTAGAAACCGATAGAGAAGCCCAAACGATTTTTTACTCACTCACAGCTGAATACGAAAAAATGCTAAACCCATTTTTTGAGATACTTGATAAAAACAAAATTTTAGAAACGATATGAAAAGTGACAACAAATTAATTGGTGCAGGTTTGTTAACTGCAATTACAGCTTCATTATGTTGTATTACGCCAGTATTGGCTCTAATCGCAGGAACAAGCGGAATTGCTTCAACATTTTCTTGGATAGAACCTTTTAGACCTTATCTAATTGGAATGACAATTTTAGTTCTTGCTTTTGCTTGGTATAAAAAACTAAAACCTCAAAAAGAAATTGACTGTGAATGCGAAACGGAAGAGAAACCAAAATTCATTCAATCAAAAACCTTTTTAGGAATTGTAACTGCATTTGCAATTATAATGTTGGCTTTCCCGTACTATTCAGGAATTTTTTACCCAAACACGGAAAAGCAAATAATCGTAGTTGACAAATCGGATATTAAAACAACAGAATTTACAATCAGCGGAATGACCTGTGTCAGTTGTGAAGAACACGTCAAACACGAAGTAAATAAACTAAACGGAATTGTAGATACAAAAGCGTCCTACGAGAATGGAAACGCAATCATTGAATTTGACAAATCCAAATCTAATGAAACGGAAATCGAGAAAGCAATTAACTCAACAGGTTATAAAGTAACCGACAAAAAAGAAATCAATTAGTATGAAAGAATATGATGTATTTATAATTGGTTCGGGAATGGCAGGAATGACCATCGCAAATAAATGTGCCTCAAAAGGGCTAAAAGTAGGAATAACGGATGAATTACCTTATGGTGGCACCTGTGCTTTGAGAGGTTGTGACCCAAAAAAAGTGATTATAGGCGCTACGGAAGTTCGAGACTTTGCTAATAGGCTTAAAGGAAATGGTATTGATACCATACCTAAAGTCAATTGGAAGGACATTATGGCCTTTAAACAATCCTTTGTGGATGAAATGCCACCAAAAATTGCAAAAGGATATAAAAAGAACGGAATAGACACCTTTCATAGTTCAGCAAAATTCCTGTCAGAAAACACATTGGAAGTTGGAACAGACAAAATAAAGGCTAACAAAATTGTAATCGCATCGGGTTCCAAGCCAAGGGTTTTAGAATTTGAAGGTGGTCATTATGCAAAATCCAGTACCGATTTCTTGAATTTAGCAAAATTGCCAAAATCTTTAGTATTCATCGGTGGTGGATATATCGCTTTTGAGTTTGCACATATAGCGGCTCGATGCGGAGCAGAAGTCACTATTGTTCATCGTAGAGAAAATCCCTTGGAAAATTTTGAACAGGATATTGTAAAACATCTTGTTTCTGCCACAAAAGAGTTAGGCATAAAACTCATTCTTAATACAGATGTTACGGCTATTGAGAAAGTGGATAGCCAGTATCGAGTAAAAGGTAAATCTCAAGAGAAAACAGCATATTTTGAAGCTGAAGCTGTTTTTAACTCTGCCGGACGACCACCAGCCATATTTGATTTGGAATTAGACAAAGCGAACATAGCCTTTACTAATAAAGGTGTTACAGTGAACAAATACTTGCAAAGTACTTCAAACCCTCATATTTATGCAGCAGGCGATGCTGCAGATTCAGAAGGTTTGCCCTTAACGCCAGTTGCAGTTCTGGAAGGTCATACGGTTGCTTCAAATATTATTAAAGGCAATTCTAAAGAAATAAGTTATCCGCCAATGCCAACAGTGGTGTTTACGTTACCAACTATGGCTTCTGTTGGATGTACTGAATCGAAAGCGAAAGAGCTGAATTACAATATTCGAATTAATTATAAGGAGGTTGGTAATTGGTTCAATGCCAAGCGTTTGAATGTAGAAGAATATGCGTTCAAAACTATTATTGACGAAGAAACTCAAACAATTTTGGGAGCGCATTTAATCGGACCACATACAGAAGAAACAATAAATCTCTTTGCAATGGCCATAAAAACAAAGATGAAGGTTAATGATATTAGAACAATGATTTTCTCATATCCAACTTTGGCTTCGGACATACCACATATGCTATAATAAAAAAATTGAATGGAAATTATATTAAAATCAGAAATTACTTGTCCAAACTGCGGACATAAAAAAGTAGAAGATATGCCAACAAACGCTTGTCAATTCTTTTACGAGTGTGAGAATTGTAAAACGGTTCTAAAACCAAACGAAGGAGATTGTTGTGTTTATTGCTCTTATGGAACTGTACCTTGTCCGCCAATTCAAGAAAACAAAAGTTGTTGCTAAAAAATTCGCCGACTCTGACCGCCAAATAGTATATAGATGCCCAGGCACAAAGAAAGTACTCTTTGAAAAAAATATTTTAAGTTCACTTTCTTTTATCCCCAGCCCCTTCATCAAAGGCTATCAAATTAAACAGTTCCCGCATCCGGCTACGGACACGGTTTCCGTAACGTTCTTCCAGTTCCTCAGCGTTTAGGTTTGTAGTTGCGTGAGTTTTGATTTTATGCTTGGTTTGAAGGTAAAGTTCATATCTCGAAAGTAAGACTTCACCCATCACATTCAGGTCTTTACCGTAGAACCTTCCGGCAGGTTCTACGCCCAGATCGTCAAAACAGAAAAACTTCGTATTTCCATAGTCTTCAATGGTTTTAAAACCAAGATGATTAAAACTGAATGCCACATTTCGGCAGGGGATCATTTCATAAGGTCTTTGCAATGGCACTAAATGCCGTAAAAGTTTCAATAAACTGGTTTTCCCGCACCCTACTGGGCCCGAAAGTAAAATACCTTTGTCAACATCGATCTGAAATTTTTGGCAGTTTTCCTTGTCCTTGATGAAGTAGGAACAGAGTTTCAGTAAAATATCCTTGTCCTTTTCATAGATTTTGAATTTTTCGCCAAAAAGCAGCTTGCCCTTGGCATTCAGGTAAGTCAGGATTTTCGGGAAATCGTAAAGCACACATTTCCCGTCGAATTTGCCCAGCGAATATTCTACGCCGCCTTCGGTTATTTTAGAGGGGTTGTCCATAATCCTTGGTTTTAGTGGTTTTGAGGTTGTCCCGATTTTGGGACGCTCCATTTTTGTTTGGTTTGTTTTCTTCGGTAAATAACTCGGTTCTATCCATCCAATTTTTAGCTAAAGCTCGCCAATCCCTGATCGTTTTTCCATCGCTTGTTTTCCAATCGTTGGCTTCATAATGCGCAAAGAATTTTTTTCCTTCATCAACATTAAAACTTTTTTCAATAAAAAAATCTAAAACGGCCTGCCTGCCCTTTGGTTGTTTATTAATGTTTACTTGTTTGGTATTGTTTATATTAGATACCAATGCTTGTCCACTCACGGGACGGTGCGGGTACACAGCTTGTCCGTTGGTGGGACGGTGCTGGTTCACTACTGGTTCACGTATGGGATGGTACCGTTCCGCAAGCTGTTCCAATTCGGGATTGTACCGTCCCATATCCGGTTCATCACTTGTCCCGATAATGGACATCTTGATCTTACTTCCTTTGTACGGATTATTCGATGGGAAATAAATTAGATACTCCCAAGAATCGAGGTCGGTTATGCAGCGATGATAAGTAGATTTGGAACCTATTTTGGCCACGCGCATCAGCTCGCGGCGGTTCACAAAAAACTCATCAGCAAATCGGCTGCTGTTCCATTCTTGGAACAGAGCCATATACAGGCTGATATGGGTTGGGTTCAAGCGGTCATCGAAGAAAAATTTTTCAAAAGCCGCATTGAGTAGCTTTATATAATTCATCGCTAAGAATTTAGTCCGTGCTGCACACGGTTTGCGGTCATTACATTCTGGATTTCCTCGGCATCATAGTAAATGATACCGCCCACTTTGGTGTAGGGCAATGTGCCATTGACGCGAAGGTTTTGGAGAGTTCCCGGACTTACTTGGAGTAAATCCATAACCTCGGAAGATTTGAGGTATTTTTTGAGTTTGCCGGTCGCTTGTCGGGATAGGAGCTTTTTAATGTCATCGAGCAATTCCATTTTGAATTCCCGAAGATCGTCTGTGGTAATGATACTTGTTGGCATAATAGAACGGTTTTAAAAGAAAAGGACTACCGCCTCAGTCTAAACTAATTTGATAGCCCTTTGCAGGATTTGACTTTCGTTCTACAAATTTGAGGTAGTTTATTGGGTTTTATTCCCCATTAAGACCGTAGTACGGTCAAAATTTAACATTTTGAAATTTGATTGATTATGGTGGCCTTTGAGGCTTGTTTGAGGAAGACGATAGATTAAAAGATGCCAAATTAAATGGAGAATCTTAAAAAACAGGATTTCGGTAGGTCAACCGTAGTACGGTCATTTTTTAACAGTTTTTAGATTTATTCTTCACTCTTGTTCATCTCAGAAATTAGGCAGGTACTTAGGGAGTCCAAAAACAATGTCCTGCTATGTTTTCTATTTTTTATGTCTTGGTAGGTATTATAGATTTTTCCGGTAGGTTTAAAATCAAAAATCTCTTGAAGCATATTGGAGAGTTTGATGATACTTAAATCATTATGATTTGTAATTCCGGCAAAGCTTAAAGCATAAACTAGCTCCACCCAATCGGTATTGGTAAATGGCCAAGGGATTTTTTCAATAGTATTCGATTTAACACTTTTCCCATTTAGCTTATTTTTAAGCTTAAATAATCGTTCATCCAAATAGACAACCAATAAATTGTATGCTTTGAATTTACCTAAAAGCATATCCCTTGGGGTGCAAAACTCGGGATCCTGAAAGTAGAATTTTGAAGTGGTTATATGATAGGTGTCCAAATAATCACGGGTGTAATATTCCTTATCAAAATGGGTAGCGTTGGAATTGATATACTGCCCGAAATCAATATTATAGAGAAAGAAACGGTTAAGCTTGCCAATTTTCTTTTTCAGGAATTTAAGTTGTGCTTTTTTGTCGGCTTTTGGGAATTGAATTTCTAATGAATGGATTTCTGAGAAATAAATGAGCTGGACCAGCGGGATTTGTTTTATGTTCTTAAAGAAGTCTATCTCTTGTTCTAGGGAACCAAATTCATTTGCAATGATTTCCTTTTTGAACAAACTAAGAAGATTACGGCATACTTCAATAGAACGAAAAGCCCTATTCAAAATATCATTGTTTTTAAGCTTAATTTCGTTCAGTCCTTCCAGTAGTATTTCTGCTTGTAACTGTAAATCCATCACCAATCATTTTACAGATCATTTTTAAAAAGTTTAATTGAATTCATTTAAAGATATATTCAAAACAATAAAATACAAGTTAATTACAGCGTATTTGGCTACGCAAAAACCGTATTTTCCTACGGAAATCTATTAAACCCAAGCATTTCTAGGAAAATAATAGGATACCATCCTAACTTATTTTTTGAATTTTTTACGAAAACGATATAAGAATTTTCGTCTATTTTTTACCCCGGTTTTCTTGTAGATGTTAGATGCGTGCTTAGATACCGTGCTTTCAGCAATATATAAATCTTTGGAAATTTCCTTATAGGTCTGATCACTTAAAATTGATAAAGCGACTTCAATTTCCCGTTTGGTTAAGTTTTCATAAACCATACTGTCCTTTGCAGGATATTCGTTTTGTTTTTTGTTCCAATCAAAAATTTTGTGCATTTTACTCTTATTCTCAAGTAGGTAAAGATACCGGTCTGTTTCAATGGCGGTAATAGCGTAAAAAGCCAAGTTCATTACAGTAAAAGTTAACCATTGGTAGTCACCAATTACTGTTAAAATGGGAAGCAATGCAATACAACTTACGCTTAGGATTGAAAATTTATTTCGCCTTAGAAAAAAGCGATTGGGATTTTCGAGGTTTGATATTCTTTTATAAAAGAACCAAAGAAATACAAAAGCGATTATTGATATGGGTATGGTAAAAAGAAATCTAGCCCAATTCAAAGAATGCGTTAAAAAGTAGGGGATTAAGAACAATACAATAAAGCTACTAATTGCAAGAATTGCTAAATTTCTGATTGAGAAATGTAGGTTGATAACCACAATGTCATATTCTTTATACAGATAGTAAACTATGTAGATACAAAGGGCTATTGCAATACCATAAGTAATCACATATTGGATTATAAATGGGCCTGGAAAGTTTTCAATTGGTAAAAATCCACCTGTGGCATTGTAGGCTATAAAAAGCAAGCCAAGTTTCAAAAACCTAAAATGATTGCTCCTAATTCTTTTAAAGGAATGGTAATAATACGCAAGCGATACAATGAAAGTATCTATTAAAAGATAGAAGAAAGTTGTCCAATGTATCGGTGTGCCAAACATTTTTATTTTTCATTTTTGGACATAAATTTGTTGGTATCTGTATTTTTGGTAACATCGTTCCAATGAAAAATTTTACCATTCATAGCAATATATACATCAGGCTTTAGAAATTGTAAAGAGCTAATGGCAAACCCTAAATTGAAAGAGGCATCCGTATCTTTAGAGTTTCCTATTATAAATGAGCCTACGAGAACAATAGTTTTTTCAAGGCCCTTATTGCCAAGGTAAAATGCGGTATCTTCCATCGTAAAAGTGCCGTGGGTTATTAAGATTTTTTCCGCATTGGAAGCTTTTATTTTTTTTAGCAAAAACATCCTGTCTTCATCGGTAATTGATCGGCTATCTTTGGCGAATGCTTTTTCGATAATATAAGGAAAAGAAACATTGGCGGATTCGAGAAATTCCCGAATAGTGATCTTACTTTGCTCTAAATTATTTTCTGGGGTTTCATAATCCAGGCCTTCAATAGTTCCCCCTGTGGTGATAATATGAAGCATATTTTTAGTTTTTATCAGAATTTAATCTACTATAAATTTCACAGTTAATTATATTTACTGCAAAGAATCAATTGTACTCCCACAGGTCATCATCTGCTCTCCATAATATGGATTGCGTATTTCTTTATTGGTACTTAGCCAAAACGCACCTTTGCTATTATTGGCCATCGGACATTTCTGAATCAATATTTGAGGGTCGATATTCTTAATATTCATTACAAGGGGCACCATATTTTGATTCAATACAACAAAATGATCCCTTTGATTTTTGATGTTATCCGCTTCATTGATAGCAACCAACATTCGCTTGATTTTGGAAATGTGGGATTGTTCCATTTTACCCAAATCACTTTCCGCGACCGATTGTAGTTTTTCTAATGTAGTTTTGGCGGAAGCAGAAACATCAGCGACATTTCCAGCAACAAATGCATCTTTCATATTTAGATAGGGTTTTAAGCTTTTCTCAATCGCCGTTTGCGCTTCTTGAGATAGTTCCATCTTCATTTCTGGTATCGTGGTTTCATCCTCAACATTGTCTTGGTTCATCATCGATTTTTTACCGCGTAACTGCGCAGCTGCATCTACCGTAAATGTGCCATTGGTTACGATTTCATCACCATTTTCAAGACCATCTGTTATAGTATAGGTTTCACCATTTCTATTGCCTATGATTACTTCCCGCATTTCAAAAACAGGTTCGGCAGGATTGGTTTTTACGTAAACCACCGAACGTTCTCCTGTCCACATTACCGCAGATGCTGGAACAACAAGTTGCTGTTTCTTGGAAGCACTAACACCCTCTATGTTTCCAGCAACAAACATTCCCGGTTTTAAAAGGTTGTTATTATTTTGTATTGTAGCCCGTACCGTTACCACTCTGGTTTGGGTGTTTAATACCGGGTCAATAAAAGAGATGATAGCATCAAATTCCTTATTGGGATAGGCATTGGTGGTCATTTTTATTTTCTGTCCTTTTTTAAATAGGGAAATTTGGTTTTCATAAGCATCAAACTCTGCCCAAACCGAGTTTAGGTTGCTTAATTTCAAAATAGGCTGCCCCTGTTTTACGTAATCGCCTTCTTCTGCCATTTTCTCGGAAACTGTTCCAGAAACCGTGGCATAAATCGGGAAATTCTCACGTACTTTCCCTGATTCTTCAATACTGTTGATTTGGTTTTCCGAGAGTTTCCAAAGCTTTAATTTGTTTCGGACCGATTTGTAAAGTTCTGGTTGGCTTTCTTTAAGCGATGCCGTTGTAATAAGCTCCTGTTGTGCTGCGACAAGATTGGGCGCATATATGGTTGCCAAGAGCTGTCCCTTCCGGACTTCCTGTCCTTCATAACTTACATTGAGGCGTTCTATCCTTCCGTCGAAGTAGCTTGCTTGAACAGAATTTGCTTCCTCATTTTCTACTATTTTTCCTGTAAGCGAAATGGTGTTCTCATTTTTCCCTTCGGTATTCCCAACCCTGCTGGTTTGGATATTGGCAAGGGCCATTGCATTTTTTGTCATTTTAAACTGGTCGGCCGCGAGTCCATCTGCACTCGATTCTGCCGGAATCAAATCCATTCCACAAATGGGACAATCCCCAGGTTCTGGTTGCATAATCTGTGGATGCATAGAACACGTCCACATTCCTTCTGCGGTTTCAGCGGAATGATCGTGATTATCTGACATAGTTGACACGTTCTTAACCGCCATTGATTTATCTGCCGATGTTCCAAAAATGAGCCAACCTGCAAGCAGTCCTACTAGAACTGCAATGCCTATATATATTAGGTTCTTATTCATAACTTATTTCCTTAGTTTATTTATTCATTATTTTCCAATCGCTTGATATAAGCTTTCATTTCAGCGATTTCCTTTTCCTGTGCCTTAATAATCCCATCTGCCAATTTCCTTACTTTAGGATCTTTGATAGCGGCTCTTTTACTGGTAAGTATGGCTATGGAATGATGGGGGATCATAGCTTTCATATAAAGCACATCTCCAATCGGTTTTTGAGTGCGTACCAAAGACAGAGCACCAATAAAAAGTACTAGGCTGCCGAGATAAATTGCGATATTCTTTTTTCTGTTTTTATACATTTGGAGCATCAAGGAAAGCATAATTACCGCCATTGCCGAAATCCCCAAACAAGCCATATAAAACCGTGTAAGGCTGAAATAGACGTGGTTCCACTCATAGGTGTTCAAATACATTGTAATGTACATTGCTATAAATGAAAGCACCAGCATCACTATAAATTTGCCATAGTTGCTTTTTTTCGTTCCGATGTTATTTTTTTCAGTTGAATTCATTTTTTTATAATTTATTGGTTAGTTGATAGATTTTGTTCGTAATCTGAGTGCATTTCCTATAACGGAAACCGAACTGAAGCTCATTGCCAAGGCCGCAATCATTGGGGATAATAAAATTCCAAAGAAAGGGTAAAGTACACCTGCGGCAATGGGGATTCCCAAGGTGTTATAGATGAGGGCGAAAAACAGGTTTTCCTTAATGTTTTTCATAACCGCGTCGCTCAAATTCCTTGCTTTTACGATACCGTGCAGATCGCCTTTGACCAATGTGATCATTGCGCTTTCAATCGCCACATCTGTTCCCGTTCCCATTGCAATACCCACATCACTTTTGGCCAAAGCAGGTGCATCGTTGATACCGTCGCCTGCCATTGCAACTACTTTGCCTTCGTTTTGCAGTTTTTCCACTTCCTGCAATTTATTTTCGGGGAGCATTCCTGCCTTAAAATCGGCGAGATTGAGTTCGCTTGCCACGGCTTGTGCGGTGTCGTGATTATCGCCCGTCAACATTATTACCGCGATACCCTTATCTTGCAGTTCTTTAATGGCCTTGGCACTTGTCTTTTTAATTTTATCGCCTATCATTACGTAACCCGAAACTTCACCGTCTATCGCCAAATATGAAACTGTTTTTCCTTGTTTCTGAAAAGATTGTACTTCGCCTTCCATTTCTGTTGAGATAGTTGCCTTAGCGTACTCCATCATTTTTGCATTTCCCAGATCGAGCTTTTTCCCATCAACCGTTCCTTCTACTCCTTTTCCTGTTACTGCGCTGAACTTTTCGGTTTTAGAGAATTCGGTATTTTGCTCTTTTCCATATTTTACAGTCGCTTCTGCAAGTGGGTGCTCACTGGAACGGTTTAGGGAAGCGATGAATTTTAGAATTTCATTTTCGGAAAAATTTGAACCAAAAACACCTATTTTCTCGACGGTAGGTTTTCCTTCTGTAATCGTTCCTGTTTTATCTACGATAAGGGTATTCACCTTGTCCATTTTCTCCAGCGCTTCAGCATTTTTTATTAATACTCCATTTTGCGCTCCTTTGCCAACCCCTACCATTATAGACATTGGCGTAGCCAATCCTAATGCACAGGGACACGCAATAATAAGCACTGCAATGGCATTGACCAAGGCATATACATAAGCTGGATTTGGTCCCCATATCGCCCAAACTGCAAAAGTAATTAAGGAAATTAGAACCACTACTGGAACAAAATAACCGGAAACCGTATCAGCCAATTTCTGAATAGGCGCACGACTGCGACTCGCATCATTTACCATATGTATAATCTGGGAAAGTAAAGTGTCGCTACCCACTTTTTCGGCTTTCATCAAGAAAGATTGATTGCCATTTATGGTTCCACTGCTTACCTTATCATTTTCAGCTTTATCAACTGGAATAGGCTCTCCCGAGATCATAGATTCATCTACAGTTGTATTTCCTTCCGTAATTACGCCATCCACGGGAATTTTATCACCTGGTTTAACTCTTAGGATATCCTCTTTTTCAATCTGGTCAATAGAAACTTCTTTTTCGTTACCGTTTACCACCCGCACCGCTTTATTAGGTGCCAATTTTAGTAATTCCTTGACTGCGGAATTGGTTTTACTATGTGCACGGGCTTCCAATACTTGTCCCATTAAAACTAATGTGAGGATTACGGTAGCAGCTTCAAAATAAACGTGTACTGCGCCAGAATCCGTTTTAAATTGTTCGGGGAAGAAATCTGGAAAGAACATCCCGAATACACTGAAAAGCCACGCAACGCCCGCCCCTATGCCAATAAGCGTAAACATATTCAAATTCCACGTTTTGATACTGCGGTAAGCGCGTTCAAAAAACATCCACGTAGCATAGAATACTACAGGAATGGATAAACCAAACTGAACCCAGTTCCACCATTTCTGTTCCATCAAATCGTACAATGGATTATTTGGAATCATTTCGCTCATTGCCATTAAGAAAATGGGCAATGTAAAACCCAGTGCTATCCAGAATTTTTTAAGCAGTTTTTTGTAGGTCTTTTCTTCAGAAGAAAGATCTGGTTCCATCGGGACGAGATCCATCCCACAAATAGGACAGGCACCCGCTTCGTCCTTTACGATTTCAGGGTGCATCGGGCAGGTCCATTGATCACCTGAAGTAGCAAATAAATTTTGTTCTTCGACCAAATCCATCCCACATACTGGACAATCACCCGGTTTGTCATAGGTCTTATCATCCTCGCAATGCATTGGGCAATAGAACGCGCCCGTTCCTTTGCCTTTTGGCTTTTCAATCTTTTCCTTGGTAGGTTCAGGACGCTGACCTGCCTTGTAAATGGTATAACCGCCACCATCTTTCTTTAGGATATCCTGAAATTTTTCTATTGATATTTCAGATTTCATATCAACAACCGCCTCGGCTTTTTCCAAGCTTACAGATACGTTTACAACATCATTTACTTTGGAAAGTGTATCTTCAACGTGCGACCTGCAACCGTTGCAGGTCATTCCATTAATCGGATAGGTGCGCGTCTTTATACCATCGGCTTTAACTGGATGTATATGGTATTTGCTTTTCTTTTTTTGTACCGCTTCCTCAAATTTGTTTATTGAGATGTGGTTTTGCATTTCAATGGTTGCAGTTGATGCATCTAAGTCTATATCAACATCGATAACATCTCGAACATCGCACAAGGCAGATTTAACGTTTCTCATACAACCCTTACAGGTCATTCCTTCAATTTGATATGTATGTTTCATCTTAAAAACTATTTAATGTTAAGCTGAACAAGTTATGCAGCTTTCAAGGTGGAAGCTTTGATAATTCAGGTTAATTCTTATACAATTCTATCCAGCGTCCTACGATTCCATTTTTGTAATTTCCTGTATTGGGTCATCGACATCCCCGTCATATTTTTAAATTGTTTTGCGAGATGGCTCCCACTATTATAATCCAAGGAATATGCTATTTCAGCAAAAGTCTTATTGCCCATTTGCAATAGTTCTTTTGTTTTTTCTACTTTCAGTTTTATTAGATATTTTTCGACTGTAATTCCTGTTGAAGCACTGAAAGACTTGCTAATGACAGAGTAATCAACATTGAGTTCATTGGAAAGGAAAGTGGACGTCTTTTCGTTTAAGCCTTGGAGGCTTTCGACTTTCTTTATCAAAGCTGTTTTGACATTCTCTACTAGAACGGAAGTATTACTATCAATAACTTCAAATCCATTACGTTCTGCTATCTCTTTTAAAACACTTTGACTAACTGACGCTTCATCCATAACAATTAATTCGCCCAATTCAATAGATAAAATATCTATTCCTGCTTGCTTTAATTCTTGTTTTAGGACCGTTTTGCAACGGTCGCAAACCATATTTTTCAGTTTAACCTTCATATTTATTGGATTAAAAATTTTACAGCCAATCCTCCCGCAATCCATATATAACTGATAAAGGCCGCATATTTTAAGATGTTTTCGAGCAATTGGCTTTTTGGAGCCATTTCACCCATTTTGCTGTCCACATCCTTCTTTTTGAAAAAGCCCAGATAAATCAAGTATCCTGATATAATCAGAAAAGCAAGATTTAGGTAAAAGGTATAGTTGATCTTAAAATATTCGCTATCCTGAACCTGTACCTGTGATGGATCTGGTAACAGGCTCATCAGGTCAAAAGAATAGTGCAAAATAAGTGAGGTTCCAATTAACGAAGTGAACAGTAAGAAGAGAATAAATAATGACATTTTCCAACCATAGTATTTAGCATTGATCCTTAAAATTGGAAAAACGACCAGATCACTGAAAATAAAGGCCATTACCCCAGCAAAACTGACTCCTTTTCCGAAGAGCAAAGCAGCCAATGGAATATTGCCCATAGACCCTATAAACGTAACAAATGCTGCAACGGGGCCCACTATAATGTGTTCCAGAATTTCAAAAAAAGAAAAGTCCGTATTTCCCTGACCGCTCCCAATAAAGAGGGTCTGAAACCACGCATCAGGTACAAATGCCGCAACAATACCGGCAATGGTAAAGCCCACGGTTACATCTTTCCAGACCATTTGCCATTCCATCTTATATTTCTTGCCCACTTTTGCCCAAGCATCTTCTTTTTGCATCTGCTTTTTCCAATCCTTGGAGTCGTCCATTCCTGAATCTCCGTCCTCTTTTTCAAGATTTTTTCTTGCCTTGTCAATAAGCTTTTTGGGATTGATGAGCCGTATTAAAATCCAGCTGATCCCTATCAATAAAATTCCCCCGGCATATTCGCCCACTACGAACTGCCATCCCAAAAAGATGGAAATGATGATCCCAAGCTCAATGACGAGATTGGTCGAAGCCAATAAAAACGCAATGGACGATATAAAACTAGCTCCTTTTTTGAAAAGGGATTTTGTGGATGCAAGTGCCGCAAAGCTGCACGAACTGCTTATAAATCCAAAAAACGTACCCAGCAATACACCCTTGGATTCTGCACCGCCCATTGTTTTTTGCATCCGTTTTTCTGTAACGAAAATCTGGATCATACTACTGATGATGTAGCCCAATACGAATGCCCACAAGGCCATCCAGAAAAATCCGGTGGTGGTATATGCGGCTTCGCCCCATTGTTTTAAAAAATCGTTCATATATTATTTTATTTTAAGGATTCTAATAAATGCAAAATTGAACATAAGGGTTAATGTGAATGTCCACCGTGACCTTCTTCAGATTCATTTCCCAAATACTTTCCTTGAGGACCTACACCTTCAATATAAACCAGTTGGGAACCATAATGTCCTGCCCAGCCAACAGAATACCCTGAAAAGGCAAGCACCAAAAACACTAAAACCTCAAACCATCTTCTTTGCTTTAAAAGGAAAAGACTTCCCAGTTTTAAAACAGCGGCGGCAGCACTGGACCACATTGTCCACATAGCATATTTGTCGTGCTGTTCCAATACCTTTTTTGCAGCTTCTGTAAGTCCTTCGGTGTGTGGATGTACAAATGTTCCAGCGACATAAGCCCCTATAAATCCTGCCCCTACCGTTAGCAGGACAACCCAATCCATCGTCCGGTTCATTGTAAAAAGTTGTATCAATTGCAATACAACAGCCAATAGCAATAGTGCTATGGGGAAATGAACAACCAAGGGGTGCAGGTTTGGAAATTCATCTAAATCGGCTTTAGGATCGGTTTGTAAATTTGGTACAGAACCACTTTTTTCAAAGGCTGCAACAGATTTCTCATTTGAGATTTCAGTTGCGCCACTATCTGTAAGTGAATTATTTGCCGCAAAGGCGTTTGAAAAGTTTCCAAAAAAGACCAACACCAATACGGTAAAAAATAGTTGTTTAGTTTTCATTTCTATGGTTTTTAAATTATTTTCCAGTTAATTGGAGCCACAATGCCCCCATAATTATAATGGCTATAATTCCATAAATGATATAGTTGAACCACTTTCTAAAGCCACCTTTCTTTTGTTCTTTTTCATTTCCTGTTTTGCAACAATCTTTCATCGGCTTTCTTTTTGTGCCTGTCAAGGGAAGGGGTTTTTTAAACTAACCAAATTAAGAATACCCTTCCCTTACAGGACTTTATCATTATACCCTAAAAAGGAAAGTTCTAACTAACCAATCAATGAAAAAATTTCTTTCCTTTCTTCGGGTATAACTTTATTTACTTTATTTTTCAATAACCACTTAAATTTTAGATGTTATAGATTATTTTTAAGTTTGGTCATATATTTTATAATTTCCTTTTTTTCCGATTCTGAAAATTTCGCATCCCTATGAATTAAGGTATAGGAATCTAACGGCATTTCATCATCTTCAATCTGACTGATAATCGAACGTAGTTTGCTGTTTTTTCTTCGGTCTGAATAATCGCCCCATTCGTTAAAGTTCAATTCGTCTTTGCCTTCTTTAATGTGATCTTCGAGAAACCAAGCAGCCGGTTGTATTTTATTGTACCAGGGATATTTGGTGTTATTGCTATGGCAATCATAACAAGATACCTCTATCTTATTTTGAATCACAGCAGGGACGTTATTGACCCTCATAAAATCGGAAACATACACGGCTTCGTTTTGATTGCGGTCTGTGGGGAAAAATTGAATCCCCACAAAAGCAATCAATAAAATCCACGCTATGGTTTTAAAGACCTTCAATTACTTGATCTCTTTCTGTACTTTTCCACATCCCGGCATTTTGCTGCCCATATATGGGTTTTTAATTTCTTCAGTGGTGCTCAACCATTGAGCCCCTTTATTATCGTTGTACATCGGGCAAAAATCCTGATATAATTTTTGATCAGTTCCCGTTATGGCGATCATATCAATAACATCTTTGCTCAAAATATCGAAATGCTCCCTTTGATGCTCAATAGGACTGTCTGAGATATGTTCCGCACTTTCTTTAGCATCTTCAATTATATCTGTCAATTCCTGCTGCTCATCAGAGGAGTAACTACTTTTGTCAAATTTTTTAAAATCTGCAAATAACATCCCACCGGCCTTAGCGGCATCTTCTTGGTTATCTGCAACCAAAGCATTTTTGATTTTCAGGTAATCATTTAAAATTGCAGATGAACCTTCTTTACTTGAATTATCTGCCATCATTTCAGATGCTGCATCTTCTTGATGCATCTCATTGGACATTGGTCCTGTAGCCCCTTCTTTTTTTCCATCCTTACAGGACATTGTAATTAGCGAAACCAATGCCATTGTCAAAATACCTACTGTCATTCTTATTTTTTTCATCTTGATTTAATTTTAATTGTTGTTTAAAAATTTAATTTCTGTCATACCCATATTTTAGGGTCTATTCCAGATTGGATTTTGATTAATCTTCCCCCTTTAAATAGGGGAAGATTACTAATTATTACTAGCTTAAATAAGCTTCACAGGCCTCTGCGCATTTTTTACACGCTTCTGCACAATCCTTACAATGCTGGGCATCGTGGTTTGCACATTCATCAGCACATTTTTTACAGGTTTTATGGCAGTATTCTACCATTTCCTGGGCATCTGAATAATTTGCGGCAAGTAGTTTTGCCGTTGCACTACATACTTCTGCACAAGCTCTGTCAGTTTTTATGCAATCTACCATCATTTTGATGTCATCTTCGCCCAGACAAGCATCTGCACAATAATTACAATGAGCAACACAGTTGTTCAATGTTTCAATCAATTTTGAATTTTTCATAGTTTCTGGTTTTAATTAATATTTAAGTTAATTGTTAAAATTGAGCGGTTGCTACCCTCATCCTTTTTTATTTTTGTTTTATCGTTTCTTTATGTTCTACATACTCTTCCTTGGTAATTTCGCCTTTGGCGTACCGTTCATCCAGTATTTTCAGGGAATCTTTCCGCTTTTTCAGCTTTTTATTTTTTCTCCCGGAATAGATAAAAACACCGAGTATTATCACGCCTATTAAAATCAACCAGTCCCACTCGTACATCATAACATTGCTTTTTAAAATCTCGCGGAAAGCCCCCCTCCAACACCGAAGCGGTTATCATAACTTCCCATTAAGGAAAAGTTCCTTCCCAAAATATATTCAAGGCCCACCTGCCAAGTGGTTTCTTTTTCATAATCCCTACCGGGTTCAAAATCATTGACCCATCCAAAATCAGCTTGATATTCATATTCCCCATAAAGCAGGACGTGGGGGAAGATCATCGTCGCTTTGGAAAAGCTGATCTGTGGCCGTAGCTCACTGTCTATCCTAAGATCGGCATTGATAAGCAGCGGCATTAAATACCGGATTCCCCCTATGGCCGTGGTATTGATCTCATCCAAACTGTCATCGAGCTCGTTTTCAACATTCACACCACCAAAGACCCGAAAATAATCGTTGAGATAACGCTCATAGGTCGCCTCGACTTCCATATTTTTGTTCCAACCATATTCGCCCCTAAAGGTGAACTGGTTCCTGATATTGGTCGCTGTGGCATAGAGTTCGGTCATATGGCTTGCGGCGGTCAATTCGCCCCAGGTAAACATATGGTCGGCTTCATTGGTCAGTTTGGTAAGGGGATAACCTTTAAGGCGTTTGTCGCGTGGGCCATCATAGCTAAAAACACGAGCCATACCAGCATTAAGGTGATATAAAATGTGGCAATGAAAGAACCAATCACCCGTTTCGTTGGCATCAAATTCAATGACCACTTTCTGCATAGGCGCAACATCCACCGTATGCTTTAATGGAGAATACTCACCATTTTTGTTCAGCACCCTAAAAAAGTGTCCGTGCAGGTGCATAGGGTGGTGCATCATCGTCAGGTTATTTAGCGTAATACGAACGACTTCCCCTTGTTTGATCTTGATCTTATCGGTCTCTGAAAGTGGCACACCGTTGATACTCCATACGTATCTGTTCATATTCCCGGTCAGGTTAAAAAGCATTTCCTTGACGGGTTTATCGCCTTCAAAAGTGGTTTTTACGGGCGATTTTAAATAATCATAATTGAACTGCGGGTTTCCACCAGTCTTCATATTATCACCAATAACCTTGTCAGCTGGGACAACGTAGCCCATTTTCATCTCGTCCATATCCTTGGTGCTATCCATTTTCATTCCTTCCTTTTTCATCTCCATTTTGGAATGATCCATTTGAGACATCTTGGTTGAATCCTTTTTCATTTTGTCTTTCATATCCATATTCTCATCCTTCATAGACATTGCATTCATTTTCATCTTGTCATCGCCATCCTTCATATTCATATTGCCCATCTTCATTCCACCCATATCCATACTGTACTTCTTCATATATTTAATGGAATCATTTTTTGAAGGGTTAAATTTTGAAGCCGGTGCACCCATTTTCATATCCATAGCCATCATCCGTTTCATATTTTCAATAAGATCAGGTTTGGGGACGACCGGAGCCTTTAGCACAGGGCCTTGACCTAAATATGCAGTTGCAAAACCAGAGCCGTCTTGTGCCATTGCTCTAATTTCCAACTTACCACTTTGGGGCACGGTAACAATAAAATCATAAGTCTCGGCTACCGCGATAAGAGTTTTATTATGCTTTACGGGTACAACGTCCTTACCGTCTGCCGAAACCAACATCGGGTCTTGGCCGCCAAAAGTCAACCAGAAGTAAGAAGCTGCCGAAGCATTTACAAACCGCAAGCGTACCTTTTCACCGGGTTTGAAATCTGGATATTCCTGTTTGGTAGCTCCGTTTATAAAAAAGTTTTCATAGAAATTATCGGAAATGGCAAAGTCGGGCATCCGTTGCCAAATCATTTTTAACTTGGCGCCGACTGCTTTTTTCTTTATGATCTTATCCCAACTTTGGATCTGTCCTTTTTTGATCAGATACCATTCATTGCCCCGTTTTAGGTTTTTAAGTTGGGAAGCTGGGTCTTCGTCCATCCAGTCAGAAAGTACAAGAACCAAATCTTTGTCATAATCTAAGGTTTTTTCTTTTGGGTTGATCTGGATGGAACCATAAACACCGCGCTGTTCCTGCAAGCCCGTGTGGGAGTGATACCAATATGTACCGGTCTGCTTTATGGCAAATTTGTATTGAAACGTTTCACCGGGCCGTATGGGGGGAGTGGAAAGATAGGGTACGCCATCATAGAAATTCGGCAATATCATTCCGTGCCAATGGACCGATGTTTCCTCGTCCATATTATTGGTTACGTTTATAACCGCAAATTCACCCTCTGTAAATACCAGATTAGGACCCGGAATCCCGCCATTTACGGTCATTGCTTTTACATCTTTCCCTGTAAAGTTTACCGTTTCATAATCGATAGTGAGGTTATATTCGTGAACAGGCCAATTATCCACGTTTTCCTCTGAACCGTTGGCGGTCTGAGCCTGCAAATCAATAAGCGCAAACATTGCCAAAAATGTCAATACTAATTTTTTCATTGAATTGATTTTTAATAAAAATATTGTTTACTTTAAAATTATTGTTTAATAATTTTGGTTTATACTTATATAATTTGGTCTAATGAACTCCTAAAATTCTTTTCCATAGTTTTATATTCTGTGAGGCTCATCCCTGTTTCAGTTTTAAATTGATTGCTCAAATGTGTGAGGTTACTGTAATTTAACAGTTGACTTATTTCCGTAAAGTTGAGCTCCTTGTAGTGTATAAGCTCCTTGGCTTTTTCAATCTTCAGTTTGATGAAATATTTTTCAATGGTGATCTTTTCGTTATAAGAGAATATTTTGCTTATTTTGGAATATTCGTGGTACATTTCTTTTGACAGTATTTCTGAAAGCCTCTCATTGGTCGATAAGGGCAGGTTATTTAAAAGGTTGATCAGTATGAGCTTCGTTTGTTCAACCAGTTTAAAGTTCTCGCCATCGATAATGTAAAACCCATTCGATTCCACGACTTTTCGTATTATCTTTTTCTCCTTACTTGTTTGAATGTCTGCCGTTATTTCTCCCAGTTTTATACCCAATACTTTAATGTTTTCATCGGCCAGCTCATTCTTTAAAACCTTGATGCACCGGTCGCAGACCATATTTTTTATGTAGAGTGTTGTTTCCATTCTTAGTTGATTAAATAGTTGATGATTGATGATTGTGTGAAATACATTTTGACGGATTCGATTTGGTTCATCTGAAATTTCAATTGCAGTTCCTGAATATCAAGCACATCGTTAAAATCTATCGTTCCCGTTTCATAGTTCTTGATCAGGATATCTTCGGCATCATTTGCTTGTTTCAAGTTTTCTAATTGGGTGTCGTAGTTTATACTTGCTGAATTCCGGTTTTGGATCGCCTGGGCAAAAAGGGTCTTCAATTTGTTTAAACGGTCTTGTTTTTGAGCCGCTATCTCTTGCTGCCTCAACTCGTTTTGTTTGGTAAGTGAGCTGTATTTGTTGTTGAATATGGGAATGGATACGGACACCATTGGCATTAATATATCTTTTCCGTTGTCGCTGAAATTCATCGCTGGGCGTTCGGCAACGGGTATATAATCCAGTCCCACACCTATGTTGGGCAGACTCTCTTTTTGATTGAGTGCTTCTGACTGTGCTATCGATTCAAATAACTTGTCGTACTTTAAAATCTCTGGATGAAGTTTTAAGTCTTCGGAAGAAAAATCAGCTTTTTCCAAAGGAACGATCATCGTATCAACTACCGATATTGGAGCTTTCTCTGCCTTGTTTAGCAGGTTGTTGAACTGGACTTTTTCGGCAAGAAAATCTTCCGTCAAAATATCCTTTTCCTTTTCCAGTTCATTTTGCCTGATCTGCAACCGAAGTACATCTACGGCAGAAGCCTTACCAACTTCTACCGATGTAAGTGCCAACCGCTCGTATGTTTTGAGCAACTGGATGTTTTCTTCCAAAACCTGCTGTTTGGCGGTAATGGCATACAGCTGATAATAGGATTGAGAGACCGAGAGGGCCAATTTTCTTTTCGCAATGGCAATCTCCACGTATTCTGCATCGACCATTGAAGATGCGTAATTTTCCCTTGCCGTGATCGTACCGAACCAGGGCAACATCTGTTTGACGGAAAAACGAGCCCGCTGCGCCCCGGTACGTGTTTCCGGCTCGCTCACAAAATAGCCCGCCCCAAATTCGGTATTGGGCAGCGAGTTTACCTCGTTCACTTTTTCTTCTGCAATATTATACCGCAATTCATACGCTTGGATATCCGGATTGTTGGATTCGGCTTCCTGAATGTAGGATTGCAGTTGTTGTGCTTCGGCGATTATCCCCACTAAGCAAAAAACCAAAGTCAAAACAACGCTATGTCTTTTCAATTTTCTCATTACGCGATATTTTTAGGATTGGAGTTGTTTTTCAGCATCTTTTTCCGCTTCCGCGAAATGGCGGCCTCCTTTTTCCAACTAAATAATACGGGTACAATAAAATAGGAGGTGACGTCAATGATCATCCCACCAAAACTTGGTATCGCCATTGGGATCATAATATCACTTCCCCGGCCAGTGGAGGTCAAAACGGGCAACAGGGCAAGTATGGTGGTCGCCGTGGTCATCAAGCAGGGGCGGATACGTTTTTGGGCCGCAAACAAAGCAGATTCCCGAATGGCCATCTTGTCCATTGGATCATCTTTATCGAAGGTCTGTGTAAGATAGGTCGCCATTACCACCCCATCATCGGTGGCAATACCAAACAAAGCGATAAAGCCCACCCAGACGGCCACACTTAAATTGATGGTTTTCATATTGAAAAGATCCCGGAGGTTCTCCCCAAAGAAGTTGAAATTGAAGAACCAGTCCTGCCCATACAGCCAGATCATTATAAATCCACCCGCGAAAGCGACCGCAATCCCAGTAAAAACCATTAAAGAAGTCGATACTGAACGGAACTGAAAATAAAGGATTAAAAAGATAATGATGAGTGCAAGCGGAACGACTATCGATAAGGTTTTTTCGGCTCGTATCTGGTTTTCATAAGTTCCCGTAAATTTGTAATTGATCCCTTTTGGGACGGTAAGTTCACCGGTATCGATTTTCTGTTGGATAAGTGCCTGGGCATTTTCCACTACATTGGTTTCTGCAAAGCCATCGAGTTTATCAAAGAGGACATAACCAACCAAGAATGTATCTTCACTTTTAATGACCTGAGGCCCTTTTTCGTAACGGATGTCCACCAATTCCCCAAGGGGGACCGGGTTTCCATTTTCCACGGGTACATAAATATCTTTTATTTCATTAGCGTTTCCGCGAAGTTCCCTTGGATACCGCACTCGAACGCCATAACGTTCACGGCCTTCAACGGTTTGCGTTAAAGGCATCCCACCCACGGCAACTTGCAGAACCTGTTGTACATCTTCAATGGAAATGCCGTAACGGACAAGCCGTTCCCTTTTTATATCGATCAACAGATAGGGCTTACCGACTATACGGTCCGCAAAAACAGCTTCCTTTTTTACACCTTTCGCCTGTTTTAAAATATCTTCCAATTTTAAACCGAAGGCTTCAATCTGTTTCAGATCCTGACCTTTGACCTTTATACCCATTGGTGCCCTCATCCCAGTCTGTAACATTACCAAACGGGTCTCGATAGGTTGCAATTTAGGAGCGGAAGTGACCCCGGGAAGTTTGGTGACCTTTATGATCTCGTTCCAGATGTCATCGGGGGATTGTATTTTTGGACGCCAGTTTCGGTAGAATTCCCCGTCTTCATCCGGTATAAGGTTTCCTGTGTTAATAAGGAACGGATCTTCAATTTTAGCATTTTTGTAGTTTTCCGAATTGGTAACCTCATTGTTGGGATTGGTCACCAAACCGCCATCTTTCAGTATAAAAAACCCATCTTCGTTCACTTTATAGCGTTGTGGACTTCCATCGGAATCCTCCATATATTCCGATTTATACTGGATGATATTTTCATACATCGACAAGGGAGCGGGATCGAGCGCCGATTCCGTCCGGCCCGATTTTCCCACTACGGTCTTAATCTCGGGTATTCCTGCCACGGCCATATCCAGTTGCTGTAATACCCGCTTGTTTTCCGCTACACCGGCGTGTGGCAGCGATGTGGGCATTAGCAAGAATGAACCTTCGTTGAGCGAGGGCATAAATTCCTTGCCAATATTTGTCATTATTAAAACGCCCAAGACGAAAACGGTGGTAGGGATGCAAAGAAATAACACTTTATTGCGCAAAGCCCATTTCAAAATGCTGGAATAATAATGTTTAAGTACCCAGAATGCACCCAAAAGACCAAAACAGATAATCCCCACAAAAAGAAGGTTGATCATAATGCTTCGGTCAAAACCCAAGGGTCGCCAGTATTCTGCCAAAAGAAATATGATGGCGATTGCGGAAATAATCATATTGACGATGTTCGCACGCTTTTCAGGAAGCCACAGTCTGTCCGAAACCCTTGATGCAATTTTTTCATCTTTTAAAAGACCCACAATTCCGAAGGCAATCAAAATAAGGCCCAACCAATATCCAAAAACTATCACGGTGATCCCCAAAATGATCAATACTAAGTTGATGATATGCGCGGTCGTTTTTCGGATGCTTTTTCTTCGGAACAGGAATGCGGCAAATGGCGGAATAAGGAATAAAGCAACAATAAGAGATGCTGTTAATGCCATTGTTTTGGTAAAAGCCAATGGGCGGAACAACTTTCCTTCCGCACCTATCATCGTAAATACGGGAATAAAACTGATGATTGTGGTCAGTACCGCAGTGATAATTGCCCCTGAAACTTCAGCAGTAGCATTATAGACGAGCGTGTTGATGGGCTGTCTGATTTCCCCTTGTTGAACCCGTTTATCTTCTTCGTCTAAATACCTGATAATATTTTCACAGAGGATTACCCCCACATCCACCATTGTCCCAATGGCAATGGCAATTCCCGATAGGGCCACGATATTGGCATCCACATTAAAAAATTTCATCGCAATGAACACCATCAACACCGCGACTGGAAGTAAACCTGAAATAAGTAACGATGCCCTTAAATTGAAGACCATCACAATGATTACAAGAATCGTTATCAATATTTCAAGTGTCAGGGCTTCATCGAGCGTACCCAATGTTTCATTAATAAGCTCTGTTCTATCATAAAAGGGAACGATGGTCAATTGGGAAGTCCGGCCATCTTTCAATTTCTTGGTAGGCAATCCTGAACTCAGTTCTTTTATTTTGCCCTTTACGTTGTTAATGACCTCCATCGGGTTTGCCCCGTTTCGGGCCACTACAACACCACCTACCACTTCGGCGCCTTCCTTGTCCAGAATCCCACGACGTGGGGCAGGCCCTAAATGCACGTGGGCAATATCTTTGACCCGTATTGAAGTATAATCTTCGGAAGTAACAACTGCATTTTCAATATCCCCTACCGATTTCACATAGCCCAAACCTCGCACCAGATATTCAGCTTGGTTTATTTCAAGTGTTTGTGCACCAATATCCTTGTTGCTCTCTTTTATTGCGGTTACAACATCTCCTAGACCGATGTTGTACTGCCGCATTTTTTCGGGGTCTACATCTATTTGATATTCCTTTTGAAAACCACCAATGGAAGCTACTTCAGAAACCCCGCCAGCGGAAGAAAGGGCGTATTTCACGTAATAATCCTGAATACTGCGCAGTTCCTGTAAATCCCATCCCCCGGTTACATTCCCGTCTTTATCACGGCCTTCCAAAGTGTACCAGTAAATCTGACCCAATCCGGTCGCATCTGGACCCAAACTTGGGTTTACGCCATCAGGCAAAAGGCCATTGGGCAGGGAATTCAATTTTTCAAGAATGCGGCTTCGGCTCCAATAAAATTCAACATCTTCATCAAAAATAATATAGATGCTGGAAAATCCGAACATTGAAGAACTACGGATGGTCTTTACCCCCGGAATACCCAATAACGCGGTGGTAAGCGGATAACTTATCTGATCTTCAATATCCTGTGGGGAACGGCCTTCCCATTTAGTGAATACGATTTGCTGGTTTTCCCCAATATCGGGGATTGCATCTACCGCAACTGGATCTGTGGGAAGAAAACCGGTGTCCCAATTAAATGGGGCGTTAACGATGCCCCAGCCCACAAAAATCGTGAGCATAAGTACAGCGATAAGTTTATTTTCTATGAGGAATTTTATACCCTTATTTAACATAGGTATTGATAATTAAACAGTTATACATTGAATAAAATCCTGATCGTATCAGAAAATTAAACACAACAAAATGAGCCCAAAATGGTACAAACCATAGGGCTAATTTTCCCGATAATCATCGGGAACTGTTTAAAATCAAATTAAATAAGTCTCGTTTAATTCTTGCACATCCCGTATGAGATAGGGCGGCGTATAATCTTTAAAAGGGATGATGTTCTCATCCAAGCCCTCAAAAAGATTAATGTAAGTATAGAAGAAAGTGGCAACGAAGGCTTGTTGCTCAAAAGTTAAATTATTGAATGATGATTTTAATTCATTATGACCATCAATCGTTATTTGCGTATCAGAACAGCAAGGTTTTTCAGAGAAACCTTTTTCACAGCTTTTTTGGGGTTGTTGGTTCTCCATTCCACAGGTCTTAACATTATGAAATAAAGAAAAATCAACCAGAGAATCTCCACAATAATGCATATCTACCGCGAACGACATTGTAGTAAACAGCACTATAGATGCCATTAAAACAGATAGTATTTTATTGAAGATTTTTTTCACTTTAGCAAATTTACGAAAATTTAAGAGTTTCGGTTCGTATTAACATTTTTTTAATTTGTTTAACAATAAAAATAGTCTAAGTGTTTTGATTTAAAACTTTTGAAATGTTCTCAGTTTGTATTTAATTTTCAAAAATAATTGAGGAAACCAACTCTACGCACCTCCTTATTTGACTTGAACAACCCTATTTCTATGACTGCTCAAATAATACAATAGCAATAGAAACCCTAACAAGACCACTTGTGATATTAAAGTCTCTGTGGTAGGATATAACCCCAACCAATCTATTTTAAGGGAAATAGGAAAACCAGTTACAGAAAGCCAGCCAGCCTCTTGAATGGCGTGAATACCTTTACCTATTAGAATTACCGCCAAAAGAGTAATGACCCAGGAAGAATATCTAAAAAGTTGCCTTACCGGAATTTTTTTTGAATATTTCAGAAAAAGGAATGCGAGCAGACCTATCAATGCAAAAGCCGCCAACACTCCAAACCCGATAGATGATTGATCGCCGGCTTGGGTCTCCAAACCAATAGCCTGTAGAAAAAGGATCGATTCAAAAGCCTCTCGAAAAACCACCATAAATGAAAAGAATGCCAGCCCGATCATTTTTTCACTTTTCAACTGTGCCCCAACCTTTTTTTCAATAAACTCCTTCCATTTTTTGGAATGGGAATGGTTGTGAAGCCAAAAACCGACAAAGGCAAGCACAATAACGGCTATCAAGGAAATCATTCCCTCCATTATCTCCCTATTCTGTCCACTTATGCCAATAATCCAATCTGAAAGAAACCATCCTGCCACCCCCATTAAAATAGCGGTTATCCATCCGCCGTGTATATAGGGCAAAGCTTTTTTAGCCTTTGGTGTACTCCGTATTAGCGCCAAGATAAGCGCAATGATTAAAAAAGCTTCCAGTCCCTCCCGAAGCATTATAGATGCTGCCAAAAAGAAAGACAGCCAATAGTTGAGCTTTTCATCTTTCATCATTTTTTCGGCGCTGTCTATTGTTGAGAGAGCACTATTTATTTTATTTTCGACCTCACTTGAATTTTTGCCTTGTTCAATGACCTGCCTAACATCCATCATTTTTTGCTCCAATTGGGAAGTAAATGCAGGGTCATTGGCTTTTAGCCTTACTTCTACGGGTTCAATACCCTCTAAATATGCAGCCAAGGCTTTTTGACGGGCTTCGTCTTTCTTGCCATTTTTATAGTTTAACAATGCTTGATGAAGGTAATCTCTCGCAACAGTCAAACTGGATTGCGATAGTTTTCCCGAAGGGGAAAAAATCCTTAACGCTTTCAACTTTTTTTGACCCTGTATATCCGGGCCGAGTTTGTTTATTAGTTCATTATCGGAAAGGGTGGCAACATCTTTTAGAGTGGTATTGCTATATTCTTCATCGAATATTTTTTTCAAGGATACAGAATCTATTTTTTGTTTTTGAAACCGTAATGATTTGACATAAAAGGCCAAATCCCAAGCTTCTTTATCGGTTAGTTCCGAAAACGCCCGCATAGCTGTTCCTTCCACTCCCAGTTTGACTGTATTATAGGCTTCAAATGGGGATAAGCCCATCATTAGGGAATCATTTAAAAAGTTTGCGGGAGCTGGTTTTAGGCCGATTGCCAAACTTCCATTTCCAGCGCCTTTTGGTCCGTGGCATTGAACGCAGTTCTGCATATATAGACTTTTGCCATTTGCATTGTCCGGCCAATTTATGGGCGCAACTTCATAACCGGTCGCTTTAATGATCGCCCATTTTGCTTTTTCCGCTACATCCTTGATTTTTTTACTGGAAGCTTTATTCTGAACAAGGGTTTTTAAATCATTTAAGTCAGAAAGGATAGATTGCCCTGATTCGGATGGTAATTTTATTTTTTGTGCTAAGTTGAAAATTTTGTCGCTAAACTCCTGCATTTCGGCATACTCCGCATTATCCAGTATCTCACCATCCCTTACCGCCATTGGATAGTCTTTGGAAAGGTAATCTAATAGGTGGATTACACTTTGAATATTAGTATCCTTTTCCTTGGCAGAAACCTGAAAGGAAGCAAAAAATATAAAAATATATAGAAAGTATGATGGGATTGAATGAAGTTGTAATCGCATTGGGATAATATTAAATAACCAATTATTATTATTTAGACTAAATATAAACAAAGGTATCTTTTTTTTGGAATTATTAGAATTCCAGCTATATATTTTTATTGAAAAAAACCTACAAAGAACTTAATGCTTATGGATATTCCCTTTTAGGGCAAAAAAGTAAAGCAGAAATGCGGCGATTACCAGAAGGACAAGCGCAATAATCCCCTTCACCTTATCTTTTTTTGAGATTTGACTCTTCGATGGTTTTTGAGCTTTTATCTTTCTTCTCTTTACTCTTCTTTGAGACATCTTGTTATACTATTTCCAATTCATTTTCTGTAAACGTATGGCATTGAGGATGGCCAGAAAGGCAACACCAACATCGGCAAATACGGCCTCCCACATTGTCGCCATTCCAAAGGCACCTAAGACCATAACAGCAATTTTAACCCCGAAGGCCAAGGCGATATTCTGCCAAACGATCTGTCTGGTAGAACGTCCTATTTTAATTGCCTGTGCAATTTTAGAGGGCTGGTCGGTTTGGATGATGACGTCGGCGGTCTCAATGGCCACATCACTTCCCAAGCCACCCATAGCCATACCTACATCGCTGGTCGCAAGTACAGGAGCATCGTTGATGCCATCACCAATAAAAGCCACCGTAGTGCCGGTCTCTTTTTGAAGCCGTTCCACTTCGTTGAGTTTATCTTCGGGTAATAATCCACCCATTGCACTATCCACACCCATTTCCCTACCAACTTCTTTGGTAATGGAATCCTTGTCGCCAGAAAGCATTATGATTCTTGATATTCCCGCTTTACGGATTTGTTTGATTGCTTCGTGGGCATCTTCCTTCAGTTCATCCGCAATAGTTACGTAGCCTGCAAATTTCCCATCAATTGAAACCATTACAATAGATTCTACAATGGTTTCAGTTTCCGCAGGAACCTTGATATTGTTTGAGGTCATTAAGGAGTCGTTACCCACTAAAACCATTTTACCGTTTACCACTCCTTTCAAGCCTTTTCCTGCCACCTCGGATACTTCGGAAGCTTGAAAACCTGCACCCTCGGCCTTATATTCCAATATCGCTTTGGCAATGGGATGGGTGGATTGTTCTTCCATCGCCATCAGATATTTCATAAATTCCGATTCCGCGAAAGCGTCATTATTAACAACTTCCTTGATTTTAAAGACACCTTTGGTAACTGTTCCCGTTTTGTCCATTACCACGGTATTTACTTTGGTCATCGCATCCAGGAAGGATGCCCCCTTAAAAAGAATGCCATTGCGGGAAGCTGCTCCCAAACCGCCAAAATATCCCAATGGAATGGAAACAACGAGCGCACAGGGACACGAAATCACAAGAAAAATCAACGCTCTATATAACCAATTTTCAAACACGTAATTATCGATAAACAAATAGGGCAAAAAGGTCAACCCAATCGCCAAAAAGACTACGATAGGGGTATAAATCCTTGCAAATTTTCTGATGAACAATTCCGTTTTTGATTTACGGGCAGTGGCGTTCTGTACCAGATCGAGAATACGAGCAATGGAACTGTCCTTGAATTCTTTGGTCGTTTCGATTTCGATTACACCGTCAAGATTGATGCTCCCTGCAAATACTTTTTCGCCCTTTGCAAGGGTATCGGGTTTGCTTTCGCCAGTAATCGCTGCTGTATTTAGGGATGCCTTTTCCGATAAAAGTTTTCCGTCCAGCGGGACTTTTTCGCCCACACGAACCTGAACCTTTTCGCCGATCTCTACCTTTTCGGGATTCACGGAAACATAATCGTTATCACGATATACCAAGGCTTCATTGGGGCGTACATCCAAAAGGGCTTTTATGTTGCTTTTGGCTTTTTTGACCGCAGCACTTTGAAAGAGTTCGCCGACAGCATAAAAAAGCATTACGGCCACGCCCTCGGGATATTGACCTATGGCAAATGCCCCCAAGGTTGCGATGGACATCAACAGGAATTCGGTAAAGAAATCACCGTTCACTATACTTTTCCAGCCTTCCTTTATGACCGGAAGTCCTACTGGAATGTAGGCTATGATATACCAGCCAATACGCACCCAGTCCTTAAAAAACGGAAAAGGTTCAAAGTAGTCAGCTGCAATACCCGCGATGAGCATTACAAAACTGAAAATGGCGGGTAGATAGGTTCTGAATTTTGATACTTTTTCGGGACTGGTATGGTTGCGGCCATCATCGTGGCTATGTTCGCCAGAATGTTTTTGGGTATTAATATCCCGTATGTTTTGTTTTTTCTTCATCTATTATATTTATATTCAAAGATTTTTAAATTTTTTATCGAAAGGTTTTTTTTCCAAATAATGTCATTTTGATAATTTTATAATTTTTATGGCCCCACGCATCACAAACATAAAAACAACAGCACCTATAATAAGGTCGGGCCATTTGCTTTCTAAAAAATAAACTAAGATTCCCGCCAGTATAACCCCACCATTAACTATAATATCATTCGAAGTAAAAATGGCGCTTGCCTGCATATGGGCCTCATCGCTTTTTGCCTTGTTTATAAGCCAAAGTGAAATCAAGTTGCCAATTAGGGCACAACTGGAAACGATAATCATATATTGAAAAATTGGGGTTTCACCACTATTGAAAAACCGCCTTAGCACTTCTACGAAGCCCAAGCCCGCCAAGACTATTTGAAAATAGCCACTAATGCCGGCCACTTTCTTTTTCCGTGCTATGGCGCCACCAATGGCAAAGAGGCTCAGCCCATAAACAATAGAATCGGCAAGCATATCAAGAGAATCGGCTATAAGACCCATTGAACCTGATATCCAACCCGTGGTCATTTCAATTACAAAAAAACCGAAGTTGATCCCAAGTACCCACCAAAGGATTCTTTTTTGTTTGGATTCATCTTTGTGCACGGGCAATTCAGCTTCTTCCGTTCCTTGAAGCTTTTCTCCTAGTTTCAATGCATTCAGGGCACTTGTTATTTCCTCAGTTTCATTTAAATGATATACCTCCAATTTTCTGTTGGGAATATCGAAATCAAGATGTTTGACCTGACTGTAAGATTCCATTTTCATACGGATCATCTGCTCTTCGGAAGGGCAGTCCATTTGGCTGATTCTAAAAGTGCTTTTGTTCATAGCTAAATAGTTATTGTTTCAAGCCTTTATAGGGCTTAGATTCTTTATCCCCAAACTCTTTTTCCATTTGTAGGGTGGTATGGATTATTTTTCATTTATTTTCTGAACTTAAAATTCGCATCATAATTTTTTCAATGGATACTGCTTCTAAACATTTGATGAACCTTTGCATTTCTCACAGAGCCCTTTTAAAACCAAATTCACATCTGTTATTTTATACTTATCCGGCAGGATATCGTGCCCTACTTTACTGGGCAAACAGAATGTATTGCCGCAATAGGTACAATGAAAGTGCAGATGCAAATTCAAACCTTTTTCTTCGGAAAGCGCATATTTGGCGATTGCCGTTCCGTCATCTATTTGATGCACTATTCCCTTTTCTTGAAATAGTTTTATGGCTCTATAAATGGTAGTCCTGTCCGCAGTTTTATCGTCATCACTTTTTTTGATGAAAGCCTTTTCTATATCTTTTAATGTTACGGCATAGACCTTTCTTTTGAGGTGTTTGTAAATCTTTAACCTCATTTCTGTGGGTCGTATCCCATTACTAACAAGTATTTTTTCTGCGCTATTCATCATTTAAAAAATTAGATGGCACTACATTTTTCACAAACGCCTTTTACCACAAGATTGACATTTTCGGCAATATATCCTTCTGGGAGATTGATATTGGGTATTTTAAGATCGGTCAAACAAACGGTTTCATCACAATTAGTACAATGAAAATGGATGTGCAGATCCTGGTCGATTTCACAATTGCACCCGGGCTCACAAAGTGCATATTTTGGTACTCCGGTGCCATCATCTATTTGGTGGATGATCGTGGAAGTTTCAAATGTTTTTATGGTTCGGGATAACGTGGCCCTGTCAGATTTTACAAAGGCTTGCTCTATCTCGGTCAATGTTATGGCTCTTTCTTTTTTGGCCATAAACTTGTAGATCAGGATGCGCATCGCCGTGGGTCGCACCTTGTGGTCATTCAAAAGTTTTTCGATATCGCTCATACCTAAATAGATTTTACTTTTTGGATTGCTTTATCGACTTTCCGGTTTTGATCTGGAAAGCATCTTCTACATTTGAAAGGTAAATAATACCATCACCCGGGGTCGGGGTTTTCCCTTTTTCAAGGATGATATTAATAGCGTGTTTGGCTTCTTCATTTTGACAGACCAGCTCCAACTTGACCACTGGGCTATCCGTAACGTGAAAATCCAAGGATGGCGATGCTCCTTTCGCTTTAAACTTACCGGTACCTTCGCCTTGTGTAAGTGTCATACTTTTAAATCCAGCATCGCTCAATGCCTCGATTATTTTTTGTGCCCTATTGGGCTTAATAAACGCTTTTATCTCTTTCATTTTTTCTGATTTTATCAGTTAAACTATTTATTTTTTTAGAAACCGGGCCTGCCAAAATATTCACTAACCAATTGACAAACAGTATTTGGCAAGCCCGGCATAATTTATTTTCCCTATCGGGAAGCCTTGTGTTGTTCCCCCCTATTGTCTCCGACGAGGAGGTACGACGAGAGGAAGACACAGTTAGGG
>Ga0209309_10000842_pt1 | contig 33076 bp, 15 predicted proteins | sample COGITO_mtgs_1204_2_FD_184807 | JGI IMG/M metagenome (GOLD analysis project Ga0209309, IMG submission 184807) | Pelagic marine microbial communities from North Sea - COGITO_mtgs_120412 (SPAdes) (version 2) | ecosystem: Environmental > Aquatic > Marine > Epipelagic ... | reverse complement strand
CACTCGTCCCGGCATCGCGTCCTTCTCCTCCGTTTCCTCCTCCGTTTCAGAAACGTAATACGCATCGACCAAAGATTTCCAGCTCAAACGAACGCATTCCCATCGGAACCTGTGTTTGCGCTTCTTTTCTCGAATTTTGCGCGGCGGCGTAAAATTTTCCTCTTCCTCTGTGTCTTCCTCTCCTTCGGTGGATGCTTTTTCCCACGAGGAAGCGGCGATGGATTCTTCCTCTTCCTCTTCCTCTTCCTCCTCTTCCGAGGCGTGTTCGACGCGATCGTGATGATACAGATTGAACACGTTGTTCGACATTCCCGCGTTTTTCCTCGCGACGAAGTATGTTTTTTGTGTGCCTCTTTTGTTGGTCTTCTCTTCGTTCGTGTTCGCTTTCGTGCTTCGCTTTCGCAACGCGTCTGCGCTTTCGGATGAGATTCTTCGTTTCCGTGTTTTCCGCTCTCCTTCCTCCTCTTCCTCTTCCCCCTCTTTCTTTTGAACGACGATTTGGTCGAGACGACGATGAAACGAAGGAGGACGAGTCGTTTGCTTCGCGTTGGTCCGCATTTGAACGGAGAAAGAAGACGAGTCTCGCCTCCCTCGCGCGTACAAATGAAGATGTTCGACCGTGGCGGGAAAAGGTCAATTAAAATGTCATCACAACCGCGACGCGCTGCGTGGAACACTCGTCGCGACGACAAAAAGTATTCGATATGCTTCCTCGCGCCTCGAGGCGAGGGTATACCCTTTTCTGCTTCCATTTTTGCTCCTCCTCGCGTTTTTGCACGAGGACGTCGATGCGTTCGTCGTTGTCACCGTCGAGAGAAGAGCAAAGAGGAAAGACGCGCAACGAGACGACGGCGAAGCGATTTCAATCCAATGCCGCGAACGAAAAGGACGGTGCAAAACGTGCGCTCGTGCTCTCGAAGACGCGAACGTTCGCGCGAGAAGACGTGGAACAATTTGCAAAGATAACCGGCGATTCAAATCCAATTCACGTGAGTCGTACTGCTACTACTGATAACATCGTGCACGGGGCGTTGTTGGTCTCGATGTTCCCTGCGATAGTGGGAAGCACGTTTCCAGGGGCGAAATATTTGCGCCAAACGGCGATGTTTCGAAACGAGTGCCCGGTCGGCGCGAGAGTGACGGCGACGGTGAGGAAAGTTAAGGAGACGCGAGGTGGTAAGATTGTCGAGTTTGAGACGAAGGTGAGATGCGCGGAGGATGAAGGGAAAGTGTACGTGGACGGCTTCGCGCTGGCGAAAATAGAATAGAACGCAGTACCGGTAGAATGTAATTAGTAGTAGTAGTGTAGTATTATCGTTTCGAAGCCGGTGGTCGTAAGCCGGAGAACATCGAGTCTAAGTGCGCGGTTTGTTTTGCTCCGGGTTCTTTGTTATTATTGACCGCGGTGGCGCGCGCGGTGGCTTGTTTCAATCGCTCCTTGGATTGCGCCCATCGCTCGTCTCGGTTGGCGTGTGAAGACGGAGAAGACGATGATCCCACGCCAGTTCCAGAGAGTAAATTTACGCTTTCTAAGTTACGTCCTCCTGCTCCTCCTCCTCCTCCTCTGTCCTCGTCGTCGTCGATGCTAATTTGTTCTTCTTCCAGGTTTCTGGTAAAAGAGGAGAAATTTTTACTCCCGCGCGCTCTCGCGTTGCTCGGCGACGGTTCGTCGAAGTAATATTCCGGATTGGCGCACCCTAATCGACCGCCTTCGACAATTTCCGCGCGTTCGCGGTCGACTATGGACCTCCCGAGACTGTCGTCTTCCATCTCTTCGTCTTTAGCGGATGCGAAGTGAAACGCGTTTTGGTCGCCGATCATGTTCGAGCCGAACCCGTCGGAGCCGATTGAAGTTCGATGGTGCAAACTGCTTCGACCGCTCGAGCCTCCTCTTAACCGAGCGGGACAGCAACAACACAAAATTTTCCATCCGTAACCGGCAATGCCATCGAACGCATCAAAGGCAATCAACGCGCAATAAATGGCTAAAAATCCAGGAACGATCGTGTTAAACCTCTGCGCGGCTTCCGGAATGTGTTCGGCCATTTTCTTCGCGAACGTCGTCGGAGGCACCGATGGGCGAGACAACACCGGCAACAGCGCTAAGAAGTTATACGCCAACGGCGCGGAGTATCTGCACACCAACGACGCGTTGAATAACAAAGATAAACTGTCCGTTCCGTACGGTACCAACGTGTAAAACGAAAACATCCCCAATCGACCGAGCGATAAGTAGGCGCAAAAACACACGTAAAACAAAGGCACGAAAATTGCCATGTGTAAAGTTAAAACGTTATTCACGTTGCGTTCTACGATGACGCCGAATAAGGAGAGAGTGGCGTGCTCACCTAACGCGTCTCCCGTCCAAATCGTACTCTCGGCTAAAATAATCGCCAACGACAAAAAGGCGAAAGAGAAGGCCAAGACTTTACACGTCATCGGTTCAAACGTGCACCTGTAAAATTTTTCAATCGAGTCTCTTATGCTTCTGATTGATGGCGAGGGCGACGAGGACGACGATACGCCACCACCGTCTCGTAACGCAGATCCATTCTGTAATAAATCTTGCGAAATTATGCCTCCACTGGCGGATGGAGGTTTGATCAATCTTCCGTGCGCAGATTTACTCGTTTGATACGTCGCTTCGGCTTGGAACGCGTCTTCCACCGCTTCCACGTACTGCGCTCGTGTTCGTCTGTACACTCGCAAAGATCGCTTCAATCGTCTTCTTAACCTCGCTAAGTCTTTCTCTAAATCGTAATCGTAATCTAACATCGCGTCGTCGTCGTCGTCGTCCATCATCACCCCCATCGCGTTCATTTCCCCGTACGACCCTCTTCTACTACTACTCGTTCCTGTTGCATGCATAGGCGACGACGAGGACGGTCCTCCCCCGTTATTATTATTATTATTATTATTATTATCCATTCTCAATGTTTCTGCGTCCGGCACTTCGCTTTCGATGATATCCATCGCCCATCTCAACTCGTGCCTTCTCGGCATCACCCTCGCCGTCGTCGCGACCGCTTTGCACACTTTCTTCAAATCTTCGTGCGCTTCTTGCAAACTCCTAGAAACGTGCGCGACTCTTTTATACGCCCTCGTCGGTCGGTCGTCCAAAAACGATCTCTTATACAACGCTCGCGGTACTTCGACTAATCCGTACCCGACGAGTAAAATACCCGTCGAAATACCCCACGCGTTGGCGACGACGATACCGTACGCGCTCAAACTCGACGCATCCAGCGACCCGAAAAACAGTAACCCAGTCGCGCCGATTGCCAAAATCCCAACTAAAACGAGGTAAAAAACCACGTTTTCTCTCAGCGCGGTCGAACATCTCGACGCGAACGTAAAGTCTCCGCTGTCCTCGTAAATCTGGTGCAACGGTAAAATCACCCACGTGAGTAAAAAAGTCGACCAGTACGTCACCCCCCACATGTGTGTCATCACGTTGCCATCGTCCGTTCGTTCGTGCGCTCCTCCGTTTTCATCGTTTCCCATTTGTGACAGAGCGTACCCCACGTCCAAGGGGACTAAGGTTAAAATAGAAACGCTCAGAGTCCAGGAGAGAAACACTTGCGCTTTCACCGAGACCGGGTTGTTCCTCTTATCGCTGAAATAGTTCAGCGTACGCAAGACTAAAGAGACGACCAACGCGGACGCGACGAACGCGAACGTGACTCTCATTTTTTACTTTCTCGAGCGCGATGGGTTGGTATTTCTGCGAGTGATGATGCGTTCAGCGCGCGTGATGGAAGACTTTTACGCTGCGCGCGTTTGGAACGAACGCGTTTTGGAGTGGCGAACGTGCGGCAAAACTTTCCCCTGTGTGATGTGAAGATGTTCTCGCAGAGACGAACAACGACGAGCCCAAAAGGCTTTCGTCGCAACGAGCCTTTCGTAAAAAAACGATCTTTTCGTCGCTCTTTTTCCTCTCTGAAGAAGTCTGGAGATGGATTTTCCCCGGGGGCGGAACCGTGGGACCCTTCAAAGAACGACGGCGAGTTAGATCCGATTCGGAACGAAGTTCTGTTACGAATCGTCCAATCCGAGATTTCAGACGAGGAGGTGAACAAACTCGTCTGGCGGTGTTTAGGATACGAAATGACGATAGAGCTCGACCCGGAGACGTTAACCGCGACAGAAACGTGGCGAGTATCGAATAAAGTGTTCCCGAACTGGGCGAAACGGTTTCCAGAACCGCCGGATGTGATTGGGGTGACGAGGAAGTATTACCCGGAAATCGACCAACCGGTGAAGGAAGCGTGCGCGAGCTTGACGAGATCGGTCTCGAGCGAATATAAGAACGGGTTGAAAGAACAGTTGAAACCGTTAGGGTGGAAAGGGTTTAAAATGGAAGGGTTGACGCCGAACATGACGAGACGAGCGCAAGCGGCGAATTGGTTGGTGTATTATAGGAGCGAGTTGAGAGGGGTCCCGATCGAGGAGTTGAAGAGGAGACGAGAACTTCGAAGACTGAAAGAGATCGAGGAAGGCGAGGAGAAGAAACCAACCGGTGGGTCCGCGCAATCCGTCGTTTAATAATAATAATAATAATACTAATTTGTTGCGTGCGAGATATAATAATATAAGCATATGCGTTACGTGTAGTAGAGTCTTTGCATGACTATGACATAACGCAAGAGTTCTCGTTCCTCTCTCTCTTTCTCTCAACAACATCAATAATAATAACGGTACATAAAAATAACCGTCGTCGTCGTCGTCGTCGTCGCATTAAGGGTCGTACACGAACTCGCCGTACTCGCTCAATACCGTCACTTGGCTCTTCCCGCTCTTCTCTTCCACTCGTCCGATAATTTTACTGTCGATGTTAAACTTCTTCCCGCACTCGATCAATCTATTCGCGACGCCGACCGACGGAACGTACACCTCCAGCCTGTGACCGCAGTTGAACACTTTATACATTTCCTTCCAATCCGTGTTTGAGCACTCTTGGATCAACCGAAACAACGGAGGAACGTCGAACATGTCGTCTTTAATAATCTGTAACCCGTCGTCGACAAAGTGTAAAACTTTCGTTTGCGCGCCTCCCGAGCAATGCACCATGCCGTGAATTTCCTCTTTTCGTTTCTCGCCAACTTCGTCCAAAATCGCTCGCACAACCGGCGCGTACGTTCGCGTCGGCGACAGGACGAGTTTTCCAACCGTCATCCCAGTTTCTGGCTCGATATCCGTCAACTGATACTTCCCAGAATACACCAAATCTTCCGGCACGGCTGGATCAAACGTCTCCGGATACTTCTCGCCGACAGATTTCGCAAACACGTCGTGTCTGGCGCTGGTTAACCCATTCGATCCCATCCCGCCATTATACTCCGTCTCGTACGAAGCTTGCCCGTACGAGCTAAACCCGACGATGATATCTCCGGCTTGGATTTTATCGTTCGAAATCACGTCTTCTCTTTTCATCCTCGCGCACACGGTGGAATCGACCACAACCGTTCTCACCAAATCCCCGAGATCTGCGGTTTCTCCTCCCGTGCTCGTAATCCCTACCCCACACTCTCGCATCGTCTTCAACACATCCTCCGTTCCTTCGATCAGATTCGTCAAAACCTCCCCGGTAATCAATCCTTTATTCCTCCCGATGGTCGACGACAACAATATATCGTCCGCGCACCCGATGCACAACAAATCATCCGTATTCATAACCACAGAGTCTTGCGCGATGCCTCTCCACACGTTCAAATCTCCCGTCTCTTTCCAGTACGCGTACGCGAGCGATGATTTCGTCCCCGCGCCGTCCGCGTGGACGCACGTGCAATATTCCGGGTCCATCGCGATATCCTGAACCACTTTACAAAACGCCTTGGGAAACAATCCTTTGCTGACGTTTTTTATCGCTTTGTGCACGTCTTCTTTGGACGCGGAGACTCCTCTCGCCATGTACCGCTCGACTTCTTTGTTTACTTGTTGTTGTTGTTGTTGTTGTTCGGGCGACGACGACGCTCTGACGATGTTTTTGCCGCGGCAACGACGACTGCCGCTTTTCCCACGATGATGAAAATCTCGTTCGTCGTGAACGTTTCTCGATGCGAAAACTGCGTTACTCGTATTACTTCTTCTCGAAAATGAGGACGACTTTGAAGACGAAGACGTAAAACAACAAAGGAGCGACTTTGAGGACGACGAAGAGGAGGAGGATGAAATCATCGTCTGAATCGTCGTCGTCATCTCTCTCTCTCTCTCTCTCTTAAACGCGCGCGCGTATTCTTTAGTTTTAAGAAGCGTCTCGAGGGAAATTTTGAAATCCAAAGCAAAGCGTCTCAAAATTTAGGGTGTTAAATGAAACACTAAATGACACAGAGACCCGAGTGAAGAACGCTCGACGCACTCGTCAGACTCTGCGACGCAAAGACAGAGACAGACAGACAGAGAGAGAAGGAGTGAGAGAATGGCGACGGCGAGAATGGCGACCTCGTCGCTTTGTTCTGGTGGTCGTGGTGGTGGTTTTTTTTGTCGTCACGCGACGACGACGACGTTCACAAAAGCGAAAGGATTGCGAAGGAGAGATGTGGATACGATGGCATCATCATCATCATCATCATCATCATCGGAAGAAGAAGAAGACAAGAACAACAGTAAAGCAATAAAAAAAGAAACAACGACAGAAACAGAAACGATTTTCACGGTGGAAGTTGAAACGATCGTCGCTCGCAGAGCCATTCAGTGGGATTCGCTCGCGATTGGAGACGAAAATCGAGCGATTTTCGTCTCCGGGGTTGCGTTTGACTCGGAAGCGGAAAGAAAAGGGATTAAACCAGGGATGCGATTGGTGGCGATTACCGACCCGGTGGATAAAGCAGAGATGTGGCAGATACCGAAGAACGTGACTTTTGTTCGAGCGATGGATGCGATTCGATCGACGAGAGCGTACGATATTCAGTTGACGTTTGAGAAGGAGGCGTCGATTACGAGGGAGATGGTTGAATACGCGAAAGCGTTGCGAGCGGGAGACGAAGAGGAGGAGGAGAGGAAACAAATTGAGGAAGATGAGATCAGACGCGCGATGATGACTTCTTCGTCGTCGTCGTCTTCTTCGTCGTCGTCATCGGTAGCCCCTCCCTCGACAAAACCGCCTTCAAAAGCGAGAATACCTCGCCCTTCGCAAGGCGAGAAAGAGCGCCCTGATTTGTATTCGGACAAGTGGCAAGGCGACGAATACGTCGGCACTGGGCCGTGGAACGAATTAACCGTAGGGTTAGCCATTGCCGTCGCCGTGCCTTTACTAATCACAATCGTAGCCGCGGCAACCAACGGCGTTTTATGGAACGTTCCAGATAGCGTCAATCGCTACCGATGATTATTTTGCCATTTTTTATGACTCGGATTTTGCATTAAAAATCTTTGTACCTGGTACCGCTTTACACACATACAATCTCGTTTCTTTCAAAGAAAAGAGAGCAGACGCTTCTTCTGCTTTTCTCGCGTCGTCGTCGCTCGCGTCCGTCCTTTTTTTTCTCCATCACCACACATCAAAACACGCCGCTGATTGATGCGTGCGCACAGGAACACAACACACACAGAGAGAGAGAAAAAACAGCATATGCACCCAAAATTTTCAAGTGCAAATTTGCGACCAAAATTTCTCCAATTTTCTCCAATTTTCCTCTCGACACAACTCACGCTTGACAAAGAAAACGAAAGAAATGGTCAAGATTACCAAAAGTACGCGCTCTTTGTTCCTTTCCTACTATAGCTCTTTTTCTCTCTCTCTCTCTCTCTCTTTTGTTCTTTTTTCTTTGCGTTCGTATTCTTTCTCTTTCTCCTTTCGCGCTGCGTTTGTGTGTGTGTGTGTGTGTGTGTGTGTGTGTGTGTGTCTCGAGCGGCCTGATCTTCGTCTCGGAGTTTTGTTTCCATCTCAACCACAAGTTTTCTTCTCGTGCTCTCACGTACTGACGTTTCCTCTCTTTATCATCACATCATCTTTTAATTCAGTTTGCTGCATCGGCGCCGGCTACGTCGGCGGACCGACCATGGCCATGATCGCTCTGAAGTGCCCGCACATCGAGGAGGTAATACTATAAACATATATTTTTTTGTGAGACGATGATTTGACGCAGAGCGCGGGGGAAAAGGAGACGATGGATTCGCACAATCTTCTCTCTCTGTCTCTCGTAAAATCGCAAAGTTCGTTTGAGAACTTTTACGACGCGTCTCTCTCGCTCCAACCTCTCGCTCTCGCTTTTCTCGATTCGATCGATCTCGGTCGAGAGAGAGAGATTCGAGCGCAGCGCGTGCTTCCGGATGCTTTTCTCATTTTCCTCTTACATTGGATGTAACACTAATCTCTTCACGCAATCTTTCTCTTTATCCGCACGATTTTTTATCGCGATGATGATATATAGGTGACGGTGGTTGATTTGAACCAACAAAGAATCGACGCGTGGAATTCGGACAACCTCCCAATTTACGAACCCGGATTGGATGAAGTCGTGAAAGCGTGCAGAGGGAAGAACTTGTTCTTTTCCACGGATTGCGAGGCGGCTATTCGGGCGGCGCAGTGCATCTTCGTCTCGGTGAACACGCCGACGAAGAAGACCGGTTTGGGGAAAGGGAAAGCCGCGGATTTGACGTATTGGGAATCCGCGGCGAGGAATATCGCCGCGTGGTCGACCAGCGATAAGATTATCGTCGAGAAGTCTACGGTTCCGGTGAGAACGGCGGAGGCGATTGAGAAAGTTTTGTTGAGAAACTGCCCGCAGGAAGGCGTGCACTTTGACATTTTGTCCAACCCGGAGTTTTTGGCGGAGGGGACCGCGATTGACGATTTGACCATGCCAGATCGCGTTTTGATCGGTGGGAAGATTGAAAACGACCGCGGGACGGCGGCGTGCGCCGCTTTGTGCGAAGTGTACGCGAACTGGGTGCCAAAGGAGAGAATTTTGACCGCCAACTTGTGGTCCGCGGAGTTGAGTAAATTGACCGCGAACGCCATGTTAGCGCAAAGAATTTCTTCCATCAACGCCATCTCGGCGTTGTGCGAGTGCACCGGAGCGGACGTTTCCCAAGTCTCCTTTGCGATTGGTAAAGATTCCAGAATTGGCCCGAAGTTTTTGAACGCCTCGGTCGGTTTCGGCGGTTCGTGCTTTCAAAAAGATATCTTGAACTTGGCGTACATTTGCGAGTGCCACGGATTGCAAGAAGTTGCCGATTACTGGTACTCCGTCGTTGGCATGAACGATTACCAAAAGACCAGATTCGTGAGAAGAGTTGTTTCCGCCATGTTCAACACCATTCGTAACAAGAAAATTGCCATGCTCGGCTTTGCGTTCAAGAAGGACACCGGGGATACTCGCGAAACGCCGGCGATTGACGTCGCGCATGGGATGATTGAAGATGGTGCCAAGATTGCGTTGTTTGACCCGCAAGTGCCGGAAGAACAAGTCAGAATGGACATGGGCGAAGAAGCTATGAAGAGCATCACGTGCTACTCGAAGCCGACGGAGGCGTTGAAGGACGCGCACGCCGTGACCATCATGACCGAATGGGACGAGTTCAAGACGTACGACTGGAGAGCTATCTACGAAGTCATGCACAAACCGGCGTTTGTGTTCGACGGGAGAAATATCTTGGACCACGCGCACTTGAGCGAGATTGGTTTCATCGTCTACGCGTTGGGTAAACCGATCGATCCGTTTTTGAAGTCCGCCGAAGGCGCGTAAACGACGAGACGGATACGAATACAAAACAAAAGAGAGAGGAATAGAGAGGGGAGAGAGAGAGAGAGACAGAGACAGAGAGAGAAAAAACAGAGGAGGACAAAACGAGTTGCAAAACGATGACGAACGAGGACGGCGACGAAAGACGACGGCGACAAGAGGAGGCTCATATAATTTACTATCTATCATCAAATTGATTTATTTTTTACACCCACAAATACACAAGACTTTGAAGACATATATGATGGATTAATGCACTTTTTGATTGATTAATCGAACCCGTCTTCCGTGACATCTCCTCGCGCGCGGCCGGTTTCTCCGTTTTTAAACGATACGCTATCGTCCGGTCGTCCAATCATCACCTCTTCTTTCGTTATCGTCACCATACCGAGTCTCGATACGCCGCTCGGTTTGCGAACGTTCTTCGGCGACGTGTAACTCACTTGAACCTTTCCGTCGTTCCGAACTTTCGAATGAAACGCGGCTAAATCAGCCGCAAACTGCATATCCTCGTCACTTGCTATCGCGCCAGGTTGTTGTCGTAAAACAACGTGCGAACCTGGCGCCCCGCGGACGTGAAACCACACGTCTTGAGGCTGCGAAAGATGCAGAGAGACGGCTTCGTTCCCTCGAGAGTTGCGGCCGCAGAGCACGATTTTACCCGAAGGTGCCACGTACTGTCGAACGCCCGACATGAGTTGCTCTTTCCGCGACTGTTTGCTATTGCTATTTTTATTACTACCGTTGTTGTTGTTTTTCTTCTTCGCCTTCATCGCTTTAACTTCGTTCGCCGATTGCTTATCTCTCGGTTTCATCAAGTTGGCGCGCACGAGCTCGATTTTAATTTCCTCGAGAACAATCTTGTCCTCCAAGGAAGACGACGACGACGAAGTTTCTTCATCGTCGACCGCTCCGAGAGACAGTTCGCGCAAATTAAACTCCACCTGTTCCAAGTATTCTCTTTCTTTCTCTAACTCTTCCATCAAAGGAAACACCGCGTCGGCGGTTCTCCTTAACTTTCTCGCTTTTTTATACAAAGCTTCCGCGGTACCAATCGCGCCGAGATCTTTATCCACCTTGAACGTTTTCGGTTCGCCGGTTTCGAAATCAAAACCGTTGACAAAATCGTCGTTTTTCTTATACTGCGAAGCGTACGCCATGATCGCGTCCGCTTCCAAGGACATCTCGTCGTGCTTCTCGCCGGCTTTGATTTGTTTCTCAAACGCAGCTTTTTTGTTCGCGGATTTTTGCAACGCGGTCTTCACGGCTTTCAAACAATCGTTGCGCTCGGATTCGTATTCGTTTTCGTTCGATTTTTCTTCGTACATTTCTGTGAAGATCGCGCCGAGTGATGTTCTTCGGGTTTCGTCCTCATTCTCGTTCTCATTTTCATCGTCGTCTTTAACCATGACGGCATTTTCCGTTTCGTGAAGGAGAATCTGTCGCGTGTGCTCGCTAAAATACGCCTTGACGTTTTTCGCTCGCTCGTCTTCGTCTTCTACTGCTTCTAACGCGCGGTCGACGCTGGCGCGCCATCGCGCAAACGCATCGAAAAGTGCTTCGTAATACTCACTCGTTTTCGTCTCATTTGCTCCTACCGTAGCATTGGCGGCGGCTATTGCGCGCAACGTCCGCTCTAACGCCGGTGATACGCCTTGAAACGCTTTCGAAAGCGAACCAAAGTTTTTGTCATCGTCTTCGCCGTCCTCGACGTTCAAAATCGCTTTCCGAAACGCTTCGCAGTCTCCAATCTCCATCGGATCTTTCCCCGGCGGCGGCGGCGGAAACGCGTAAGGCTTCCCCAAAACCACGCTTCTCACCTGCGACTGTTTCTCCCCGACTTGGTGCGACGCAGCGACCACATTTCTCGTCTTTGAATCTACTATGATGACGTTACTCTTCCTCCCGGTCACTTCGCACACGACCTCGTATTCGCTCTCGCCGGCGACGGCGCGTTCGGCGAATCGAAACACGCACACGCGTTCAAACTTCACCGGCACAAACGCTTCGACTAAAACTTTATCTCTCAAAATCTCGTTCGCGAGAACGCCAAACGATAACCGGTCTCGCTTTTTCGTCTGCATCGTCTGCGTCGTCCTCGATGTCGCTTCGCCGCGCGGTACTAAAGCGACTCGTGCAAAATCCGGGTGCGAGCTGCATTGCACCACCAACTTCTCCCTCTCCTCGTTTATAAAGTGCATCGTCAGCGTGTGTGGATCTAATTGCATGCAATTGGTCACTTTTAGTGGTAATCTCGAGCGGATGGACGCGATGGATGCCACCAGTGCCGTGAAATCAAAGTTTGGTGGTGGACGATGCTTCAGTGGCTTCCCCGTCGTCTGAATCGTCCGCGCATTCTCCAAAACGTCGTTTGGAAGCGAAGACGAGGACGAAGACGACGCGTTGAAAGCTTTAGACGACGTATACGACGACGACGAGGGTGAGGACGTGCCACGACGACCATCAAAGCAGCAATACCGATGGTGAATTGACGACACACGAAGCGATGATGATGATGTCAGCATGTGTTTTATCTTGCGCATGTGACGGCCGTTTTAGTGAAAATTGTGAACACAAAAAATTCGCTTTTCTCTCGCGCTCTTTGGGTAGTACATGGAAAGAACGAAGAAAAGAATATGTATTTCACCGGTGCTATTGTTATTACTGCGAGTGTTTCGAGTACTGCTGTGACGACTACTGGTGCTGCTTTTTCTGCTCCGCTTGGATGATATAATCTCTCGCGGGCGTAAGTCGTTCTTATTATTTTTCCGCAGCGCGGGTGGCGGTCTCTTCCGTTTCGTCCGGACGGAAGTGCTTGACGTAGACTTTCCTGCTCTTTGATGAGTGAGTAGTATTGCGACTGCTGCTGTTATTATTCTTTGTGACGGCGACGGCGATTAAGTCGCCGGGTTCGTTTACCGCGAGCTGGGAAATCGAACTGCCTTTTTTAAAATCGCACACGGTTTCTAAATGTTCGCGAGTTTTCGTGGACCAGAGCTCGACTTTTCCGTCGCCGCCGCCGGTGACGAGGAGGTTGGTGGATTGTTGAATGAACGCGCAGCCGTTTATCGGGTGAAGGAGGACTTTTCGTTGCTGGTTCTTTTTTTGCTTAAATTGTTGTTGCCGCTGGAAGGCGAATTTAGGCGCGTCGTCGGCGCGAACGGTTTCTCGATGGCAGAGGAAGTTGTACGCGTATTTCTCGTCCAATTCCTCTCGAAAAAATTCGACGGAACATTTCGAGTTGCTCAGTCCCAAAACAAAATCGCACGACGGTTGTTGTTTTTGTTGTTGTTTCCTGCTGCTGTCTCTTCTTTCTTCTTCTTCTTCTCTTTGAGCGCCGTACGAGTGCTTTGGATTGAAACTCAGAGCGCACGAGCGAACGTGTTGATACTGCCCCAGTTGTTGTTGTTGCTGCTCCTGTCCTTCTCCAAAATCCTTTTTATTCAAAAACGACCGACTCGTTGTCCTCTCGAAACTCGGAGCGTTCGTCAGCAAAATCACGGAAGAGTCGTATCGTCTTTCCTTCCCTTCCGCGGACACGAATAAAACTCGATTGTTCTTCGCGTCCGCCAGGTGCGGCTTAAACGGCAACGCGTTGCTCAAAATCTTCCTCGATCTCGACGGCATTCGTAAATCCCACGCGTTTAAGTACAAATCCCACCCGGCGGAGAACACGACGTCGGGTTTATCTTCCAGAAAGAAAACGTTTTTAATCGCGTCTTTGTGCGTTCCGACGACTTTTACCGAATCGTCGTTCATTACTACGTTTTGGTCTCCTCCTTCTGTTTTTAAAACTCTCGTCGCGGAGTCTCCGCACAACAACTCACCAGAAAGAGTTCCAAAACACACGCATCCGTTATCACCGTTCGAAGGAGAAAACGCGCAATCTAAAATCGGACTCTTTATTTCTCCAGAAGACGACGAAGAAGCGCTCGTGAACCGTCCGACGTATTCTTTACTCTCCTCTTGACCACCCGCGAGGAGGGAAAACACATGCAGATCACCACTCCAAGTGCTCGCGGCTAAGACCGAGGAAGTGCGACTCACCGCGAGCTTTGAAATCTCCTCGTTGAACGCGCATCCCGTCAACACTTTTGCGTCTGAAATTCCTCCTCCTTCGCCGTCGTCGTCGAAGTTGTTCATAACGGTATGTATACTCACAGAGAGAGAGAGAGAGAGTCAATTTCACATGCGAGTGCTTTGAGAAAACGAACGACTGTTTTCTCGAAGAAAAAAAAAACAAACAAAAAAAGGAGCGAGAGAGTAAGCTCGAGCACGTAAAAAAACTGAAAGAGTAACGCTTAAGCACTCAGAGAGGGTTGAAAAAGAGTACGACTTGAGCACTTACGTAAGTGCTCAAGTCGTACTCAAATAATTCTTTTCTCGCTTTTTTTTGTTCTCAATTGGTTTCTCGTTGGGGAGATAAATCTTCATATCTCTCTCGCACATCTCTTTACTCCCTGAGTCCTCTCGCTCTCAAATCGATCTCAACGAGCGCGAGAGCGTATTCCAGAGCACAAACCACGAGCGAACGTCGTCTGGATATTCTTTTGAGCGGATAAAGACGGGTTTTAGAGACGAAAAGAGCGCGTTGAATTCCTTCGGAATTCGACGACGGGAGAGAGGTCTAAAGAGATCGGCGGGAAAGAATTCGGAATACTTCGAGCGGGTCTTTATCCCCGTAAACGCGTTTCGCGCACAAAATGAGCACCCAAAACGAAGAAAAAGTATCCTCTCGCGTCGCGTTTTGCGAAGACGCGCCGACGTTTCGTCCAACTCAGGAAGAGTTTTCCGATCCTTTGCGATACATTTCATCCATACGCGAACAAGCGGAGAGGTTTGGTCTGTGCCGAATTCAACCTCCGAAAACCGCGCGGGAGTTTTTCACCGAAACAGTGCTCAATACCACCAATACGACGAGCTCAAAACACACTTCAAGATTGGCGATTGATGCGTCGACTTTTTCAGTCCAAACGAGAGTGCAAACGGTGAACGAACTCAACGACTTCGAAAAGGACGACGACGACGAGAAGCGCGACAGCCCCCAAGGAGGAAAACGAAGGAAGAAAAATCGAAGCGGATTTGGACAGCATGAAACCCTAAAATTTCGCCAAGACTATTGCCAAAAAATGGGCGCGCACTTCAACCGACCGATCGAACGGTGGCCGACGTTTTTAGGGAAGAAGTTAGACGTGCAGAAACTCTACGAACTCGTCAACACCAATCCTTTGAAAGGGTTTGAAACGGTGAAAACGAACAAACAGTGGAGAGATATCGCGAGGGTTTTAGATCCCGGGATGACGCAAACGCGCGCGAACGACGGGACGTCGAACTCGTTCTCGCTGAAATGTTTATATAAGAAGTGGGTGTTGCCGTTTGAGAAGATGAGGAGGAAAGAGGAGGATGAGGAGAAGAAGAAAAACGAGGAGAACGAGGAGGAAAGAGGAGGGAAAGGAGGAAAAGCATCATCCGGGAAAGGAGGAGGAGCGGCAAATTCAAAGGAGGAAACGACGACGAAAGAGGAAGAACCGACGGAGGAAGAGAAGGAGTTGATCGGGGCGATGTTGGATTTAGAGTTTCGATGTTCCAGACCGGCACCGAAAAGACCAAAATTGGAGAATGGTTTAGAAGAAATCGCAGAGCAGTTAGAGATTGAACGCATGACGGCGCAGTCGTGCAAGCATTGCGGCCAGAGCGGGCACGACGACGAGGAGACGTTTCTCGTGTGCGACGGATGCGACCAAGGCTTTCACACGTACTGTTTGTCGCCGCCGCTACAAAAGGTGCCGAAAGGGAAATGGTTTTGCGTCGGATGCGAAGCAGCCGCGCGTGCTGTTGAATTCGAAGACGGAGCGGAGTATACCATCGATGGATTTCGAGAGGCGTGCGCCGCGTTTGATTTAGCGTTTTTTGGTAGGAACAATCCGCAACAAACACAGATGCTTTTAGCGCAACAACAGCAATACGGTTCGTTCACTATTCCGTGCGGAGACGTGGAAGAGAGTTTTTGGCAGATGGTTGAAGAAGGGTCGCACGAGAACGTCGAGGTTCGATCCGCGGCGGAAATCGACACCACGAGACGAGGCTCCGGGTTCCCGAGGATGCGAGACGCGCCTTCTTCTTTTGCTACGAAAAAGAAGTCTGGCGGCGGCGGTGACGACGAGGAGGAGGACAACAACGACGGTAATAATGATAAAATGGAGGAAGAAGAAGAGGACGAAATGGTTGCAAAGATGCGAAAATCGCCGTGGAATTTGAATAACTTACCGGTGTTGAGAGGTCCGGGCGAACACGAAAGTCTATTAGCAAGTTTACCGGAACACGTGGCTGGTTTGTCGCAACCGTATTTATACGTCGGGTCGACGTTTGCCTCGACGTGTTGGCACGTGGAAGAAAATAATCTGTATTCAGTCACCTATCAACACGCGGGCGCCGCGAAAATGTGGTACGCGATTCCCTCGGCTTCCTGCGAGGCGATGGAGAACTCGTTCAAACGAGCCGTTCCGGATTTGTTCGGAAACCAACCGGATGCGATGATACGCGTAGTCGCGATGCTTCCGCCGTCTACTTTACGAAACGACAACGTGCCGGTATTTCGCGTCGAGCAAAACCCGGGTGATTTTATCGTGACGTTTCCAAAGAGTTACCACGCGCAAGTCGATTGCGGGTTCAACGTTAGCGAGAAAGTAAACTTTGCGCCTCCGGATTGGTTATCGCACGGCACCGACGCGGTGGAGCGATATCGATCGTGTCGAAAACTGTCGATGTTCTGTCACGAGCGGTTGTTGTGCGATAGCGCGGATACAACATCACCGAAACTTGGTGCAGAAGACGAAGATAAAGATGAAGGAAAAGAAGAAGCGACGACGATTAGCGAGAACACCGCGAGGTGGTTGTTACCGGAACTTCGAACGATGATGAACGAAGAACGCCAAGCGAGGGAACAGCTCGCCGCGGATGGGACCGTCAGATCGAAGTTAGTTGTCGATAAGAAGAAGAAGAAGAAGTCTTCATCGTTGCCGTCGTCGTCGTCGTCGTCTGAAGCCGAAGCTGTAGTTATAGTCAAGAAACCAAAAGAAGCTCGATTGCGAACGTCGCCGCGAACCGCCGAGGATGATCCGGAATGTACCATCTGTCGCTCCATATTACACCTCTCCGGCGTCGTGTGTAAATGCAACGTCGGGCGGAAAGCGTGTTTGAGGCATTGCGCGGAATTATGCGAATGCGCGGCGGACAACAGAGTTCTTTTCTACCGCAAAACGTTGGAAGATATCGAGAAGCTCGTTTCGACGGTTGAGAAATCAACCTCGGCGGAGCATCGGAAACAAATCAACGCGGACTTCAAACCAGTCGCCTGTGGCAAAGCTAGGATTACTAAAGCCAACGCCTGGGTAAAGAAAGTTAAACAAGCCTTGGAGAAAGCTCCGATGCCGGAAATTGCAGATTTGCAAAGTTTAGCAGTCGCGGGAGAAGAGTTCGTTTGGGGCGGAAGCGAGATGGCGGAGACGCGCAAGTTGTCCGCGAAAATAGCGCTCGCCAAGAAGTGGCAAGTCGACTTGACGGTTTTGAAAGCTAGAATGAACGGCGAAGAGTTGACGGTAGGTGACGTCATGCTCGAGGACGATCTATCCGAAGAAGAGGACGACGTAGAAGGAGGAGAAGAAGGAGAAACAGAAAAAGAAGAGCGAGAAGACGAGGAGGAAAAAGACGCCGAAGGAGAAGCTGCTGAAAAAGCGCCAGCCGGGGCTGACGACAACGACCTCATGGTTATCGACGGAGAGAAGAAAGGAGACAGAGAAGATGCCGGTGCTACGGCGACTACGACGGCTAACGTGGACGACGAACAAAAAGTATCCAAGAAGGACAGAATTGTTCCTCGAATGAAGCTGGACCGATTGGAAGAACTGTTGTCGACGAAACCGGTCCCGATGACTGCGGCGGATTTGAAATCGTACACCAACTTGAAATCTGATGCCGAAAACATCGAAAAAAGAGTCGCAGACGCTTTGAAAGAGCAACCTTACCCTTCCCCGAGAACGTGCGAGAAGTTGTTGAAAGATTCTACGAAAATTTCCGTGGAGATTCCCAGTCACCATCGACTGTTCGAGCAGATTCAAAAAGCAACGAAATGGGCGGAAAAAGTTCGCGCCGCGCTCCCTGGTCGCGCGGGTCGTACCGGCAGAGGTGGTGGTCGTGCGAGTTACGAAGACCATAACGACGACGGCGACGATACCGCGGCAACTTTAGTACGAATTCATGATCTCGATGAGCTCGAAAAAGAATCGCACGGTTTGCCGGTATCTTCGATGGAGCTGCAAACGCTCATCAAGGCGCGCGAAGAGACGCACACGTGGCGCGCTCGAGCCATTTCGCTTTTGGATACCAAAAATGCTCCCTTGCACGACGCGGAAATGTTGTTCAACGAAGGCAAAGAACTTGGTGTGTATTGCGACGAGATCACCACGATGGAAACCGCCGTCGACGACGCGTACGCTTGGGTCAATAAAGCGCTCAAGATGGACACGCCGATGACGTCAATCGATGAATTGAAGACACACTTGGAAGCTTCGAAAGCGCTCGCAATTACAGTTACCGAATCGACGTGGCTTAAGAACCGAATCACCGTTCGTCAATGGGCCGAAGACATTAAGAACATGCTTCTCGTGAAAGACCCGATCGACGACGCGATTAAGGCGGTGAAAGAAGGCGAGGAGTTACTCGACTCTGCAGACTACGAAGTCGCTCCAGACGAAGAGAAACTTTTGATAAGTTTGAAAGGCCACGTAGACGCTGGGAAGAAATGGGAAGTAAAAGGTCGTCAAGCAGTTCAATGCGCGAATTCTAAGAGAGAAGCGGACAGGAAGTCTCTCGATGAAGTCGCTCAAATTGTGCGCGAAGGCGCGAGCATCCCTCTCAAACTCGAAGGGTTCGATTTTCTTCAAGAAACTGTCAACACCACCAAAGCGTGGCTCGAACGCGCGCAACCGTGTCTGAAAGGTAAACAGCTCACTCGACGTGGGACGGCGCAACCTCTACCGACGTTGGAAGAAGCGAAGCAGCTCGTCAAGGAGGCGCCGGACTTGCGCATCTACGTGAAGGAAGTCGCCGCTTTGATCGAACGCGTCGAAGACGCCGAATCTTGGAACGAAGAAGCGGAAGATTGCGTCTCGCGATGGCGCGAAGAAGGTGCGGAAATTACGTTTAAAGAATTGGAGTTATCGCACGAAGACTTTGGTTTGGAGTTACCAGCGATGGCTACGGTGAGAAAACGATTACGCGCGTTGGATTGGGAAGAGAAAGCGAGAGAGTGCTTTGCGTCTATTCTTGAGAGAATCGAAGGCACCGCCGGGACGTCGGAGAAAGGGAGCGGCAAGTCGTCGAAAGCATCAAAGAAACAAGAGGAAGAGGAAGAAGACTTACCCGAAGATGCCTTATTGGACGAGCTTCACGAAGAAGCCGAAGACTTGGACGAACTCAATCCGAAACTTCTCGAAGAAGTCAACAAACGATGGAAACTCGTGGACGAGTGGCGTCAAAAAGCAGACGCAATGTTGAATCCAGAGTTGGATGAAAACGGCAGGCCAAAGCAAACGATCGGTCCGGACGAGTTGGACGCTTTGATTTCGGAAGGGAAAAACTTACCGGCGATTGTCGCGAAAGTGGACGAGCTCGAGGCGAACTTGGCGAATCACCAAGTTTGGTTTACAGCGGCGAGAGAGTTGTTGGCATCGGCTCCGGTTCCAGTAGCTGCTGCTGCGGGTGATGATGGTGCAGCTGGTGCGAAAGGAGCTGACGACGATGGTAAAGAACAAGAGAAGCAGAAACGACGCCCATTCTCGGACTTCAAAGATTTGTTGAAGGAAGTCGAAAGCGAAGGAGACGCGTTCATGTGCCCAGAACGAGCGCAATTGACCGCGGTTGTCACTCGATGCGAAGAGTGGAACGACAATCTGCGAATGGCTTTGTTGCGTCGTCCGGTAGTTAACGCGAGCACCCATCCCACCGTTGTTGGCCCTGCAGGAGAAGAGAGCAAGCAAGAAGAGGTGCAACTGAATTCCAAGCAAGTTCTGCAAACGATTTTAGAATCTATCCACGCGGCTATTTTGGACGTCACCGGGACTGGTATTCCTCCGGAAACCGAAGACGGTCAATTTTGTCTCTGCAGACAAGCCGGGGGCGTACAAATGCTCGGGTGCGACGATTGCGGCGATTGGTACCATTTGAAGTGCATCAACATTTCTGCTTCTGCGGCAAAAACGATGAACAACTACGTGTGCGCGCCGTGCGTGGCAAAGAACGGAAAGCCGAAAGCACTGTCCTTGGAGACGTATAAATCGGTCCATCGAACGAAACGGCCGAACATTTTAGCGTTGAAAAGAGCTTTGCAAGAGTCTGTGTCTTTTCCGTGCGAAATGCCCGAAGAAGAGTTGATTATTGAAATCGTCAACGCGCACGACGCGTGGTGCTTGCGCGTTCGCGAGTGCTTGCACAATCACCACGTCCTCGAAACCTCCACGTCTGCGGAGACGCAAGCCGCGCATATTGCGAGAGCAACGACCAGAAGAGAAGCCGAAGCGAGAGCGAGAAAGGTCAACGAGGCGCAAATGCGCGGTGCAAACCCGCACAACGCCGAATTGACGGCCATTCAGCACGTCATGCTCATGGGCCAATCTGTCACCGCCGCGGCGACGCAACGCACGATTGCTTTGCAAGGCGCGCAAGCCAATCCAACTTTACTCTCCGAAGAGTTGAAGAATATTACCATCAACCAACTCACTTTGCTGCAACAGTTTGGCGTTCAGTTGGCGTTGTGTCAAGCGCAGTTACACATGGCGCCGGCGATTTCGCACCCGCACATTGTCCACGTCTTGATTTTGCGAGATCGACACGCGAAGCTGATGGAGCAACTCGCGGTCGAGTTGAAGAAGGACGACGGGGAGCAACAGATATTGGCAGCGATTACGCAAGCGATGGATCCGAACGCACAAGTTGCGGTTCCTCCATCTGTTGCCGCCGCTAACGTCGAAAGAGAAGCGGCAGCAGCAGCAGCAGCAGCAGCGGCAAAGGAGAAGGACGATTCAAAAGGAAAGGAGGAACCTTCGCCCGAGGAGGACGTGAAAAAGGAAGCCGGAGAAGCGCCGGCTGCCGCGCCGCCGCCTGAGAAACCAGCGCCCCCGGTGAAAGGAGGCAAGAAAGGTAAAGCTGCGGCAAAAGGTAAAAAAGGCGCGAAGGGGAAGAAAGTTGCAGAAGAAGTTGAAGCTCCCGCGCCCGAAGCGGCGGACAAGGAAGAAGAAGCTGTGAAAGAAGAGGACGCGGCGACGCCGATGGATGTAGGCAAAGACGCGCAAGCCGCGCAAGCCGCGCAAGCTGCTGCCATCGCAGCGCAAGCCGCCATGCAGCAACAGTTCGCGCAGCAACAACAGTTCCAGCAACAGCACGATCAACAATTTCTCGTTCACCAGCAACAGCAATTGCAGATGATGGGTGCGATGCAACCGCAACCGGGACAAGAACAAATGTTCGCCGCCGCGACAGCGCAACATCAACTCAGCGGTACCGGTCCTGATGGTACGCAACAACCCGTCGGAATTGACCTGAAGAAACAAATCTTTGCGGGCATGAAAGGTGCATTAGCCATGGAATTGGAACCGGTCGAGGAGACGTTAGCGATGATGAGAGAAGTGTGCGGCCCGGCGTGGCGACAACGCGCCACGTCTTTAATGCGAGGCCCGCCGTTCCCAAAACTCATCGAGTTGCACGAACTGAAAGAGACCGCCGTAGCCGCTGGCCTTTGTCCAGGAGGTGGTGTCGATCCATTAGCCGATCGCGCGTTTGCCTTAGAATCCGCCGGTCAACTTTGGCTCGAACACGCCGCCACCGTCGTCGAAGATAAATCCATTCCAATCGAAGCCGCTCGCGTTCTTTTGCGCGAAGGTCGAGCGTTACCCGTGCATCTCAAAGACGAACTGGAGGAGTTGGGCGAACGATGCGAACTCTATTGCGTCTGTCGATCCGCGTACGATGCGAAACGATCGATGATTTGCTGCGACCGATGCGACGGCTGGTTTCACTACGAGTGCATCGGCATGCAACCGCCTGGCTTGGACGAGCAAGAAGAGGCGAATATTAAGTTTGCGTGCCCGCAATGTTGCGAAAACCAAGGGATTCCGTACGTGCCTTTCAGACCTCTTCGGTGATATACACCGCGAAGAGAAAATCTTATCTATCTATCTATCTATCTATAACAACATTTAGCATTAACACAACAGTGATATAAAACTACGTAGCTACAACTTTTTAATTTAATAATACAAACTTGAATACTATCTGGTGCGAGTGCGTCGTCTATCTCTCTCTTAGTCTAAGAACTTCCCTCGTTTTAAAAGTTGCGACGGTTGCAAAATTTCTTGGAAAGCAACGATGTCCTCGTGTTCTTTTTCGTCATCGTTGCTTTTCTTGTTGAAATCATCGTGCACGATCGTTGTTGTTGTTGTTCTCTCCTCCCCTTCTTCTCCTTTCTTCTTTCGTAATCTGAACCGTTCGATTAACCCTTTCATGTATTTTGGCCTAGAATAATTCGCGACTGAACGACTCAACCAAATCGCACGCAACAAACGTTCCTCGTCTTCGCTCATGTCTCCCCGTTGTTCGTGCGATGATGATGATGATGATGCTATTCTCTTCTTTCTATCTTCTGTCGCGTGATATAGTAAAAGAGCCGCCGATACGGATAAATTAAACGACTCCGTAAAACCCGACATCGGCAAGTAGACTTTCCCGTCGGCCAACTCCTTCGCGGTTTCCGAAACTCCATCCAACTCGTTACCGAATATCACAGCCGTTGGTACCTCTGCCCAATCGTACTCTCCAACCGATTTTGCTTTCTCGTTATCGAAATCCGTCACCAGAACTCGAAACCCTCGCTTCTTCACTTTTTCAATGCACTCCGTTGTGGATTCGTACTGCGAGATGTGCTGCCATTTCACGGCGCCTCCGCTCGTCCGTCCGGACTGTTTAAAAACCAAACCTTTCTCTGCGACGACGCCAACCGCGCCTATACCCAGCGCTTCTGCGGATCGACACACCGCTAAAAAGTTCCCGGTATCGTACACGTTCTCCAATATCGGGAGCACGCTAAACACTCTCTTCGATACCGTCTCCTCTACGCGCCGTATTCGATCCGCGCCGATCATATCGTTCCCGACGACAATCTCTTCGATTTCGTGTATTTCCGCTTCAACGCCTTCAAAATTTAACCCGTTCTTTGTCGTGAACGGGAATATCTTTTTCTTCATCTGTTTCTTGTCGTTTACATCGTCCTCGTCCTCGCCTTGATACACTCGCTTCCTCCCGTGATAGAGGTACTTTTTATCGTACTCAACCGTTTTATCCATGAAACCTCTTCGAATAGCTTTCGCGGAATAATACTTCTCCTTATCATTCTCAGCATCAGTATCATCGCGAGTACTCTCGTTTTTCTCGTCTTTATGAGAAGAAAACGTTGAGGCGATGTGTCTTCCTCGTCCTCCTCTTCCTCCGTATAAAAGTCTTCCGTTTTTTGACGGCTTGAATTGGAAACGATTTCTGTCCGAACAAAAAGGCGACGAAGAAGCGACTGTGACACCACCAACTCGAGGCTTCATCGTCGCTGAGTGCTGAGGCGCGTTCGTGCCGCTGATGCGTGGATAGTGCTTGATCATTTTTATTACGCTTCTTCTGATGAGTCGTGGGAGCATAGTTTTGACGAGAATTGGATTCCCTTTTTGGTGTGTTGCTTATCATCATCCCAAACTACTTACAATAATGTCTCTAATCTACAGCTGCTCTATCTACTTTCTCTCTCTATATGTGTGTTATTAAAAGTTTTCTTCGGCGTACTTTTTAACGTCGATGTCGTTTTCTTCGCACGCGTGCCCGGGACAACATATTCGAATGGCGTTTTCCGGTGTCTCCGTAACTTCGTACGCCATCGCCTCTTCGGCGAATCTTCGAAACAACTCTCGGTAGTACTTTAATCGCGCTTTCTTGGTGAAGTATTTCTGGGCAAACTTTTGACCGTTTTTGGCGATTTGTTGCATCTCTTCGTCGTGTGTTCGCGCGTAGTGTAAAACCTCTAAAACGTCCTCTGGTTTCTCGTCGTTTTCCCAAAACTCCAAGTAATGCGTCTTTGGCTTTAAAAATTTACTGAAATACGTCTGGAACAATTTCTTCTCGCTGACGACGACGGAGTTCAATCCGAGCTTTTCCTCGAACTGAAACGAGTGGCCCTGACCGTCCAAGTGTAAAATGTATTTGTGTTCCATGTGTTCTCTCAGGGAGATTTTCGAGTACATCTTCACGTCTAAAAAACCATCCTCCAAGGAGGTTCGATTCTCCGCCCAATCGACGAAATTTTTCCTCGCTCGAATCTCCGCGTGCCGCCCCATGCGAGGGTACATGGTAAACCTCCCGACTAACTTCTCGTCCTTCTTCGACCACGGGAAATCTTCATCGAACTCTTCTTTTCTCGCGTACACGTTCTCGTCTATCTTGTTGTGCCTAAACCCAAACCCAGGGTGTAAAATGCACCCGGTTTCCTCCGGGAACTCTAGGTCGCGGCAAAAGCAAAGCACCGGAAGTCGTTCCTCGTCCGGAGGGTTGTAATCGAACGTCGATAACGCCATTTCCATCGGCGGCAACTTCGAACCATCCTCGCTGCTCATCTCTCCATCCTCTTCCCTCGTTTTTGTCTTTCCAAAAACCTCGCACAAATCGTAAAAGTACTCGTATATCAACTGGACGTGGTGTCCGTTAAACTCTCGCGAAGGTCTTCTCGTGGCGAGAAACAACTCGTTTTTCACCCAAACGAATCCGAACGCTCGGTGGTTCTCTGTCCCGTATTTCACGCGCGCTCGATTGGTCATTTCTCTGGTGACTTTATTCTTTAGGAATGGTTTTAAATCTTCGGTTATTTGCGCGTAGAGTAGTGATACATCCTCGTCGTCGTCTTTGATATCGAAGTCATCATCGGATGCTTCTGCGGGGAAAACAACATCGGATTCGATCTCTCGTTCCGCTTCCTCCGCGAATTCCAAGCGCGTTTCCAAAGAAACCACTCCTTCTTTCTCGCCACCAATACCTTCCTCCTCGATATTCGCGTTCGCGACGTTGAGTAAGAAGAACAACGCCGGGGCTGTGACGAGTACGAAGAGGAGGAAAAAACGCATTTTTTTTGTGAAGTCTTGTCTGTGGAAAAGGTCAACGAAATGAACTCTCTCGTTGTATCAAAAATCTATCTGCGTTTTCTGCGTTTTTCTCATTCGACGCTGTCGTCTTCCTCTTTTCGTCTGTCCTCCTCAAAATTCTTTTGAGAGAAGTAATTCGCCCTTTTGGACGTTCGATATTGCATTTCGAGCTCTTCTTGTAACAACAGAAGAAGACAAAGAAGAAGAAGCTCATTGAGAGAGAAAGGACTATTAAAGAAGAGTAAAACTTTCTAAAGACTTTACGATTTACTATGTTTTTCTCCTCAATAAGCTTCTTCTTCCGAAGAAGCAAAGTTTGTCTTCTGTTCTCGATGATGATTTTGACGATTACATTTTGTACCCGAGAAGTTGACGCGGCGATTGGGAATCACGGAAGAGGAACAGGAGGACGGTCGCCGAGACGAAGTTCACCGAGGAAAGCATCCACTTCCTCGTCTCAAGGAGGACAACAAAATCAACAAAATCAACAAGTGCAACCACCGCAACTCGAACAACCACCGCCAAGAAAACGAACGTGGATGAACCATTTCGTCGTCCATAAAGGGTGGAACTGCACGCAAATTCCTTCGAATCCAGTCATCATAGGCGGCGACGGCGGCGGCGCGGGGAAGTCTTTAGAGAAGTTTTTATTCGAAGCGAACGCGGTACAGTTCGGTCCAGTGGACGAGGACGGGAATTCTGTGGCACAAAAAGAAAGTGGAGTGGATACGATGGTTTTAGACATCATGGAGTGGGCGAAGAGACCTTTGTACGATCCGAACGATATGCCGTATAAGTTGCAATACGACGTGGCGGACCATTTGTGTAGGATGTTCGCGAGGCAGGAGAAGTGGGTGCACCCGGATCAAACGGAAACGTACGTGTCGAAGAAAGATATTCCGAGGTGGGGATGGAAAGATCCGTACGCGCAGTATTTGTTGCCGTTGTTTGCGGATACGTATTTGAGGAAAGCGACGTACGTGCATTTGGTGAGAGATCCGAGGACGTTTCCCATCGGAGGTTTACACGAAAAGGAAAGACGATTGCAACGAAAATATTTCGGCGAGGAGAGATGGGAAAAGTTGACGAAAAAGTTTGAGCGAGAGTGGGAACATTTGAAAAAGCACAAGCAAATGCGAAACGTGAAGAAAGAGGACGTGATTGACTTGTTGAGAACAACCGCGCATTGGACGGCGGTGAACTTTGAAGTGGCCGCGTTCGCGCTCGGACCGTATCGCAACCACGCGATTATTTTAAAGAGCGAAGATTTGGTCCAACCTAGAAACGAACACTGGAAGTTAGTCGGAAGCGACGGAAGTGCAAAACCGGCGCACATGTTAAGAGTGCGACCGCTGAATAAATTGATTCAGTTATTAAAGTTACCGGCGGATACGGCGAATGAAATTTCGACGTTTCAATACTTGCGCTCGAAAGCGTCGCATTTCTCAAGGCACGAGAAAGATTTCGATTACCGCGTCAACTCGCCTTTAGTGGACGTTCAAACGCGAATCGCTAACAGGACGTTGACGTTACTGAAATACCCAACCGACCCGGATTTGTTCGTCCCGGACCACCCGGACGACGACCACCCGCTCGCGCACGGCCACAGAGTCTCCGAATCCTACGTCGACCCCGAAACCAACGAACAAGACGCGACCATCTACGCCCACCCGGAGCACCGATACACGGACGAAACAACCTTTACACATCCAGACGACGAGCACGAAATCGACTCCCGCACCGGCCGCATCAAAGAATACGAACACATGCTCGGCATGCAACTCAAACCGACCGAGCGAAGAAACGAACACGAGAGGAAACAAATCCCGCCGGAAACGGACGAACACCGACGGATCAAGAAAATGTTAGACGATCACGTCATAAAGAACGATATCTTAGATAACATGGTCGTCAGAGGACAAAAAGTGAAAGATTTGATGATGCAGTATAAGAAAAAAAAGAAGATGTAGAGAAGTTTTGATGATTGATGACGACGAGAGAGAGAGAGATGTTCACATCAGAGACTTTTCGACGACGATCACGACAACAAAAACTGTAACAGATGCCCAAAGAATACGCACAACCACAACAACACGCGTTCTGAAGTATTTAACGTTTTAATTCTTCTTCTTCTTCTTCATAACTTCATCGTCGTTCTTCACATGTCGTAAAGTACTTTTGTTACATTTTTCTCTCTTTTCCGATTTTTGCTTTCAAATTCCTCAGTTGAGTAAACGCACGAAAAGCACTCTTAGTACATAACAACAACAAGAACAAAGAAGAGAAGAGAGATGAATACCAACAACAACAACAACAACAACAACAACATTGATTCTTATTCTTTCACGACCGAGGATCAGATTAAGTGTTACGAACTCCTCCAATCCGCGCGCATGAAAGACTTCATCGACGTTTCTTTCGTTCGCATTTGCCACCGAACGGTCGCGAATGCGTTTCCGGATGTAACGGCAGAGTGCGGTGGTTTTCGCGATACTGAGAGCGATAAAAGCACGAACGATACGGACAGATTGAACGATATATTCCGCCTGTGCGTACGAATTGGATTAGCGAACGTGATCGTACATTTTATCGATGAGATTTCGAACGACGCGAATTGCGTCTCGGCGGACGCCGTGGAAGCGAGGTTGAGGGACGGGGAGAATGTCTTTCAATGCATGAAGGGTTTAATGGAAGAAGAGAAACAGGAGATGAGTAAAACGTTGAAGAGCAAAGATGGTGGAGGAGATGGTGATATATCGTCGTCGTTGGCGAGGTCGATGGCGACGTTTCAATGCGCGCGGAGGGCGTTCGAGACGCTCGGCGCCGAGGACGGCGGGAGGAGAAGGAACAACAACAACATTAACAATAATAATAGCAAGAGTGGTGAAATGATTGAAAAGTTGAACGAATTGCGCGACGAGTCTATCAATTTAGCGAACAAAGCGGAAGCGGCGATGTGGGCGGTCGAGGAAGGGTTTTTGAAAAGAGGGCATCTAGGGAACAAGTTTTCCGGCGCCGCGAAGTGGTCCAACGAAGTAAAAGAGAGGCGAACGAACGCGAAGAGTGCGTTCGGCTTTGATAATGCTAACGACGACGACGATAGTGATGAGTGTTGTTTGTTCGTGGACGTTTTGTTGCGATATTTGAAAGAGAAGAGCGGGAATGCGGATGTCGCGTCTTACCCGTTCAAATCCGTACCGGACGCGTTGAATGCCATCTGGGGCGGCAGCGACGGCGACGGTAGTAATAATAGAGGAAAAGGAGGAGAAGGAACAGAAGACGAAGAGGTTTCTCAAATCGTAAAGAAATCTTTGTTTCTGTATTACGTCCTCGACGCGGGATTGCCGTGGAAAGACGCTCCAGCTCGGTACGCTCGCAACGCTCGAATCGGTTCCAAGACGTACTCTGAAATCCGATTGGCATCTTTACTCGACGAGTCTTGGACGTTCGCGAACGATCCGTTAAAAGATATCATCACGAACGAAGCCTTGCCGAACTGCGCGACGTTATCTGGCCGCTTCTTACCGTTACAATTTGTTAAAGTCGTGCACTTACGAGGCGAAACCGCGGCGGCTTTGCGAACGCTGCGAGCGAGAGATCGAAACGATTTCACGTTTGAAAGCGTCGAGAAGGCGACGTTGGAGGTAGAAGTACGAATTGAATTGGGATTAGTCGCGGAGGCATTTTTATGCGCGAAAGAGCAGTTGAGTTTAGCCGTGAGATCAGGAGAAGAAGAGTCGATCGTCGTAGAACAATTGGCGAACATCTTGACCATGAAAATTGCAGAGTACTGCGCGGACGTTCGACAACTCGATCAAATCATCGCCTTGCCGTTGCAAAACACGGCACTGAATGGTTGCATGGAACGCGCGTTTTTATCCTGGCTTTGGGAGAACAAAATACGCGAAGATGTGAGCGCAGAGCACACGATTCTTTACTTTTTACAGCGAGGTCGCGCGACGGAAGCGGTGGAAGCGTACGCGAGGATTCTCGATTTAGAAAAACGAGGCGGCGCGATCGCTTGGGGCAAAGCGAAAAAAGAAACGATTGAAATGTTAGAAGAGCGAGTTAGAGATTTACCGGTAGTTGTGCAACAAATGTCGACGGATAATTTAGGCACCGGGTCGGTGAAAGGCGGAGAAAAGTTAGGCCGCGAGATGGAGAGAATGAAAACGGAGGATAAATTAAATGCGGACGTGACGGTATTAGAAGCTGTTTCTGCGGTGGCAGAATCGTCGACTCCAGATTTTGTATTGAGAGCAGCTGGAAACTCCGAGGTGCAACCGAGTCCGTTCTTGAGACCGTTGACGACTTCGCCGGCATCTGGAGACGAGTTTCCTCGCGACGCTTTGCGCGCGTCGCAAACGCACCGATTAGCGCGATCGCCTTTCGATATTGCCGCCGCGGGTCATCGACAAAGTAGAAGAACTGTCGCACGAGCGGAAGAAGACGCGAATGCGATGCAAGTGTCGGACGTGGGCGCAAACAACGTTTCGTTCGCGCGACGACCGAAATTGTTCGTCCGATCGGAAACTGCGATACTCCCTCCTCCAACGAAGAAAGCAGATTTGCCGCCGTTGCCGAGTCTGTCGCCGCTCACCGCGAATAATAATAATAATAATAACACTAATGGTGCCGCAGGAGTGAGCATCGTGGCGCCGTCGCCAACCAGAGCGTCGCCTCGAACGCGATTGTCTAAAGGTACGCGTAGAACTTAGAAGATTGATCGATTGTATTTTTGACGCGTAATTGCACGTTATAATAAAACTGCCACGTACTCTCTTCACAGCTCATCATCGTCAGAGCGTCGTCGCAATCTGACCGCATCATCCGGCCAGGCAATCAACGTCGTCCCGTCCCCTTTCAGCTGCAATTTCAAATGCCCAAACGCGTATTGCTGCCTCAAAGTTGCCAAGAACTGTTCGGCTTCTTCTCGAGGATTTTCCAACGTCGTCAGCGCGAACATCTTTTGACGCATCAAAACAATTTCTAGTTTGCTAAAATTTGTGCGTTTTCGCGTCGACGTCGACGAAATAGAGCAAACGCAAATGCGCTAAGTACGAGGTCTCGGGAAAGCCGGGATGCGGTCGAATGCCTTCGTAATCGTTGAAAAATTCACCGCATCCAAACAAGATTAGTTTTTTCTTGTACAGCATAGCCGTTTTCGCGTGATGGGAGCTGTGACCGTGAACTATATCTGCGCCGGCATCGACGAGCGCTTTTGCCGCGGTCACGTGCGCTCTCGGAACCTCAAATCCCCAATTCGAACCGAAGTGTACGGACACGACGACGATCGCGTTGTTTGAGGATTCTTTCTTCATCTTTGCAATCGCGCTCAACAAGCGCTCCGGCACTTTGTCATCCTCTGTCGCCAAAAACACGCCCATTGATCGTTCCGTCGACTGCCACTCTCGAGGCACGCCGCTGTCTTCGAAGCACAGCCCAAACGCCGCGACGTCGACGCCTCGCTTATCGTTCCTCGCCGGCGCGAATCCGTACGGGTAGACGTTTTCCAGCACCGCCGGTTTCATCGCGTCTGCAATGTTCCAACCGGCACCAATGCGTTTCACGCGCAACCCGAGCGACGCATTATCACTGCTACCTTCTATCGAATCGAAGAATTTTAACGTATCCTCCATCCCTTCTCTCGAAAAATCCATCGCGTGGTTGTTCGCCAAGGAAACGATATCTGGTTTTAAAACATCCAACAACGCGAACATGTTCTCCTCGGATGCGCGGTAGTTGATGCCTTTGTGCGGATAAAACGACGACTTTTTCGTCACGCTGGTTTCCAGATTGAGCATTCTCGCGTGAGGTTCAAACCTCTCGATGACTTTGGCGACTTCTCCGAGCACATCTCGCGCGGAAACTTTCTTCTTCGTATCTGCAAAACGTCTTTTTTGTTTTTGTTCTGCCAATCGCGCGTAATCGAACGCATCTTTGCAGAATCCTTCGCGGATTTCCCGAGCGCAAGGTGAAGGCATGACCGCATCGACACCTCGTCCAGGCATGAAATCGCCCGCGAGAAAGAGTCTGATTTGAGATGACGACGATGATGATGATGAGAAAGAAGAGGGAAAGGAGGACATTTTTTGTATCTAATTTAATGCTCCTTCTTTTTTTTAGGTATTCGCTCGCGGTATTACAATGATGAAATGTTCTTTTTTTAGTTATCCTTGACCGTCGTCGGCGGTAACTTTCCTCCCTCGGACCGATTTCAGAGCGCCAACTTTCAAATCGGAGGTGAAAAACTCGTCGATGGCATCCGCGGTGACTTGCGGGAAATCTTCTTGCGGCATGTGTCCGACTTTTCTCAGCGCTTTCTCGCTCGCTCGAGCGTCCGAGGCCCAGCTGAACATGGGCGCTTGGTCGAGGTATTTATCCGCGACGCCCCAAACGATTCTGGTTTTCGGCATGCCACCCTGGAAGTACGCGTCTTTTACTTTCTTCTTCAAGTTTTTAAAGTCTGCGTTCGCGACGGTCATTTCAACCGCCATTCGCGCGTTTTCCGCGTCGCTCCCGACGTACGCTCTCTCGTACTCTTTCATATCATCTCCGCCGATTGCAAACTCGTTCCCCATGTAATTCAACGACACCGCATCGAACGCTTTCCCTTTCCCCATGCCAAACATTTGCGCGTATGTCGCCAACGGCGCTGCCAAGTTGTGATTCCCGTCCAACGGCATGTTCATTAAAATTATTCGGCGAAACAAATCCGGTCGCTTCCTCGCCAACAATATCGCGTATTGCGGAATAACGTACCCTTGCGCGACGAGATCGACTTGTTTCCCATTCGCGACTTTCTCCACGTACGTCTCCATCGCCTCCACGTACGACCGTTCGTCGTACTTAAATCCTCCATTCGAGGAGGGTTTTTCCGAATCCCCGTGTCCGACCACGTCCGGCGCGAACGTCTCGTACCCTTTCTCTTGCAACAACACCGAGACTTGTCGAAACGTGTACGCCCTCGAACCTAAACCGTGGATAAACACGACCGCGTTTTCCTTCTTTTCTTTATTCTTTCCCGAAGGTGAACCTCGCCGTTGCGTCCACGTTTGTCCGTTTACATCTATCTGTTCGATCGATTGCGTCAGCGTTTTCACCATCTGCCCGGTGGAGGAGTCGAACGTTTCTTTATACGTCGCTTTATCTTCTTCTTCTCCATCTTGTTCTTCGGCTGCTCTGACGACAAAACTCCCGGCGACTTTTCCCCTCGAAGCAGTTGAATGTCTTCTTTTTGTTCTTCTTCTTGGCAAAACTCCTCCCAACATCCGTTCCCGAGTCGTCGTCGTCGAAGACGACGACGATGATGATGATGTTCCGATGCGTGTTGTTGCTTTCGTCGTCATCATCATCTCGAAAGAGTATTTTATTCGTAATGGTCCTGCGGTACTCTATATAAAAGAAATATACCACTCTGTACTAAGAACAACGAGAAGACAGAAATAACAGAGAAAACGAACAATACGTCTTTTCCTCTTTTATGACTCTCTTTCCTTTGATGAGAATACAAAGTCGTCGCGTCTCGCTTCTCCTTATGTGACGTTTCTCTCTTTGTTTGGATAAAAAAATCGAGAGACGAATGTTTTAGGGTGTCGGACCCTAAATAAAAAAGCTTGAAATTTCGAAAATCTTTTCAAAAAGCGCGAATGCCTCAAAACAGAGACGCGCGAGAAGAAGACGTGACGAGGTGGTGAATACTACCACTCGTAACAGAAGAGCACTAAAGATGGCGCCTAATAAAAATCCTCCTCCTAATAAGCCTCCTCCAAAGTCAAAAGCGAATAATACTACTAATAATAATAACGCTTTGTACAAACAAAAGAAAGGGAGAATAGCCAAAGCCTTTCCGAAATCGTACAAGAATAAAGCGAAGAGTTACGAGTTTATGATGATGCATCGAGAACAACAACAACAACAACAACAACAACAAAAGATGAACGATACGGATGACGATAAAAACGATGATGAAGACGTCGCAAAAGAACAAGATTTGATGATGAAAACGAGCGACGACGAGAAAAAGAAGAAGGACGATGATGATGAAAATGACGAGAAACATTACGTCTTGGATTTAGGAGAGATGCAAAGACGCCTCGCGAGCGAAAGGAATACGACGAATACGAGAAGAAGTAATAATACTAATAATACTAATAAAAGAGTAGG
>Ga0209309_10000836_pt1 | contig 33194 bp, 26 predicted proteins | sample COGITO_mtgs_1204_2_FD_184807 | JGI IMG/M metagenome (GOLD analysis project Ga0209309, IMG submission 184807) | Pelagic marine microbial communities from North Sea - COGITO_mtgs_120412 (SPAdes) (version 2) | ecosystem: Environmental > Aquatic > Marine > Epipelagic ... | reverse complement strand
CTGCCCAATAAAAGTTCAGAAATTCATCCCCAATTTTTGCATCGATTTTAATCATCGATGAGGTGTTCTTTTTGTGGAGTGTGAGTTCGTTGAGTGCAAAGTTTAAATCGCCAAACAACCCATCGGTAGTTTCTAAAGTGAGCATCGCTCGTTCTTCGAAATCGTAGTTCTTTTCAAGAATTGGCTTTACAGCAGATCGCAAGTCACTGCTCGCCAAAGCAGCTAAAAAGCCTAGTCTACCTGTGTTTAATCCTAGAATTGGAATCGTAAAGTTGCGGGTAAAAACTGTTGCATCCAAAAGGGTTCCATCGCCACCGATGCTTAAAATAAACTCCACCGTTTCAGGTAATTCATCACCGTGGTCGAAGGCTTGTGCGTCCGAAAGATCGAATCCTTCCGTTTCAAGCAGTGCTTGATTGCACCAAATGCCAAAACCTTCCGATTTGAGTTTAGCAACGAAGTCGATTACCGCGGTTCGATGAAGGTCTTCTACTTTTCTTCCGTAAAGAGCAATTTCACGCATCAATTAAACATTGAGATAGTTCATCAGCGAGTCGTATCGATCACGCAAATACTCTGAATAGTCGCCTTGGTCGAATGTGCCAATTACCTTGTAGTTGAAGCGCTCCAAGGATTGAACGATCGGCTGAATGTTCGGCTTATTAATTTTCAACGTCAACTCGATGACACTGGTTTCAGGACTTCTTGTTACAAATGCTCCAAGTAATATCGCGCTGTTATTTTCAACGATCTGAGCAATCTGACTTAAGCTGTAATCGCGCAATTGCATTTCCAGAATGATGATGCCTCCGGGCGATTTAACCACCGGCATTTCGGAGATGACGGCCATCAATTGCTGAAGTGATACACTTCCAAGAAACCAGCTGTCTTTTTCACTGAGCACGGGAATGATCGATAATTTGTGCTCGTTCATTTTCTGAACAACCTCAAAAAGGTGTGTGCTGTCGTACACAAATTGATCAGATTTTGGATCGTACATGTCATCGACTTTAGGTCGATCAATGTTGTCCATCAAAAAGTTTTCGTGGGCAATACCAAGTAGAGTGCGCTTCTCTACAACTGCCATATGCTCCACCTTACACTCATCCATCATAGTGATGGCATCCTCAACGGAATCACTCGGAGTAAGGAAAGGCAAATCGTCTAATTTTAACTCGCTAGCGCGCATTCAATTTCTGTGTTGAGCACAAGGCTTTGTGGTACCTTTGTGCTTCGGCAAAATAGCAAATAATCCATGACGAATCTGAGCGTCAATGTGAACAAAATAGCCACTCTTCGAAATGCACGAGGGGCCGATGTTCCAAATTTACTCCAGCTTGCGAAGGACATTGAATCTTTTGGAGCTGACGGCATCACAGTGCACCCGCGACCGGATGAACGGCACATTCGATATGCAGACGTTCGTCAATTGGCTGAACAGAAGAGCACTGAGTTTAATGTTGAGGGATATCCGAATGAGTCTTTTCTGAACCTAGTCGCAGAGGTGAAACCAGATCAGGTTACCCTTGTTCCAGACCCGCCAGAGGTGCTTACATCGAATGCTGGTTGGAAAGTGAGATCGAATAGGTCCTTTCTTACGGATGTTGTGAATCGTTTGCACGCCCATGGCTCCAGAGTCTCCCTTTTCATGGAATGCGAACGTGAAGAAATCGCAGCAGCTAAAGAGGTTGGTGCAGATCGCATTGAACTCTACACCGAAAGTTATGCTTCGCAGTACGCATTGAACAGGCAAAAAGGAGTAGAACCATTTGTGCAAGCCAGCCTGTGGGCCAAAGAGTTCGGACTGGGCTTGAACGCCGGTCACGATTTGAATTTGGAGAATCTGAGATATTTCATGCAGGAAGTACACGATTTGTTGGAGGTTTCCATCGGGCATGCATTAATTTCTGATGCTCTGACCTACGGACTTTCCAATGTGGTTCCAATGTACAAGCACGAACTTCGTTCATGAAGCTATATCATAAAGCACTTGGTGAGGGCGAAGTCTTAATCATTCTTCACGGATTGATGGGGATGTTGGACAATTGGCAAAGTCCAGCTCAAGTTTACTCACAGCATTTTCGAACGCATTTATTGGATGCCCGAAATCATGGACATTCGCCGCACAGCGATGAGTTTAGTTACGAGCTTATGGTGGCCGACTTGCTAGAATTCATGGACAACGAGCGTATTGAACGCGCCCACCTTCTAGGTCATTCGATGGGAGGGAAGACGGTGATGAAATTTGCTCAAAACCATCCGGAAAGAGTTCGAAAGTTGATTGTTGCGGACATTGGTCCGAAAGCATATCCTGTGCACCACGAGCAAATTCTGGCAGCCTTGAAAGAGGTTGATTTCAGCCAAGTCGATCGCCGAAGTCAAATCGAGCCGATTCTTGAGAAAAGAATATCGGAGTGGGGAGTGCGTCAGTTTCTTTTGAAGAATGTGTACTGGAAGGAAAAGGGAAAACTAGCCTACCGCTTTAATTTGGACGCCATTGATGACCAAATCGATTGCGTAGGGGATGAAATAGAAGACGCGGAATATACTGGGGAGACCCTCTTCATTCGAGGCAGCAAGTCGAACTACATATTAGATTACGATTGGCCCGACATTCGCCTCACCTTCCCGAATGCGGTTCTAGAAACCGTGGAAGGTGCGAATCATTGGCTTCATGCAGATAAGCCTGAAGAATTCAACGCGAAAGTCTTGAAATTTCTGCTCGACTAAAGTTTCTTTTCTAAACCTTCTTTTAGCTTATCAAGCTCCTTAATCACTTCCTCTGCCTCTGCCAAAGCTGCATCCGCTTTACGACGATCAATCGACGATAGTCGATGAAAATCTTCGAGAAGCTTCTTGTGTTTTTTGAGCAGTTTTTCTTCCGGAGTAGTCTTCTTAAATAGTCCCATGCCTCTTTAACGTTCACCTTCGCAATTGGTTCGTTTGTCATAGAAGTGGTCAGCGAGCTCCAAAGCATTATTTTGGTCGGGTAATTTACATCAGTACAAGTCCCCAGTGAGTCTATTCAAGCGATTCTATGTTGCATTTCTCTTTTTGTGCGCTTCTTCAAGCCCTCAAGCTCAAGAGTGGATTGGGTCTCCTTTTGTCGATCACTTTGAACCGAAAATCTACAACGCACAGCCCCAGAATTTCAGTGTAGCTGAAGACGATCGCGATATTCTGTATTTCGCAAACAACGACGGGATACTCGTCTTCGACGGAGAATATTGGAAACTGATTTACTCAGAGTCCCAGGCTCCGGTCTACAGCTTATTTAAATCGAGTGCCGGCAGGATGTATTACGGTTCTGTGGATGAACTTGGTGTAATTGCATCTGATTCTCTTGGGAACCTAAAAGCGGAGGCACTCTTCCTAGATGAAAGCTATGAGAGCGGTCGCTTTCATCACATCTTCGAGTTTCAAGACCAAATCTGTTTTCTAGGAAAATATACCGGCGTCTTTTTGAAGAGTGGAAAGCAAGACAGCCTGCAATTCAAAGATGAATGTGTTGGAGGTTTTAGCCTTGGTGAAGAGCTGTTCATTCAGTTTAAGAAGGATGGTTTGATGAAGTTGATTGGAGGAAAGTTGATTCCGCAACAAATCCCAGGCTTGAGCAGCGAAGAGCTCATTCTTCAGAACATTCAAGACGAGGGCCGCTCGATAAACTACCTGATTGGCATGAACGGCATTTGGGCAGAGGAAGGTTCATTGGTTAAGAAAGTCTATACCGATGTCGATGAATTATTTTCCGAAAATGGACTTCTCGACGCCATTCTCGATCGAAATGGAAACCTCCTCATTTCAGTGGACAATCACGGACTTTTCAGGCTTTCGCCAGAAGGCCGACTCATTGAGGTTATTGGACGTGCCAATGGTTTGCCCGACATCACAATCAACAGTCTTCTCATCGATGTTTTCGGCAGCATTTGGGCCGCGAGCAACAATGGAATCAGTCGGATTAATTCGAAATTGGGCATAAAGAAATTTGGAGGAATCGATGGCCTGCACGGCGCTGTAGAGGACATCTGCTTCATCGAAAACGGGACAGCGATTGGAACTCACGAAGGAGTTTTCGTCATCGACTTTTCCCAAAACCGACGTACCCAAATCGTCCGGCAGCTTCGCATTTCGATTCATAAAAAATTGAAGATCTGAATCAAGAGTGTTGGAAGGTCATTCCACACCCAAAAAAGGAGAAACATCTCATTTGCGCCATGAACGATGGCATGTATGAGGTGGATCTTAAAACGAGTTCATCAAGGCTGGTTCATGAATGTTATCCATGGACCTGCATGTACGACAGTCTCAATGACATCATCCTCTTAGGTTTAGATCCGGGCGTGCAGATACTGGACCCTACTTCAATGGAAGTATTGGCTGACATCGAAGGGGTGGAGGCACCCATTCGAAAAATTGTTGGTGATGGAAAGGGAACTTATTGGTTGGGGAGTATTGCGGATGCCTTCTATCGTTTAACAATCGGAGAAGTCACTGCAGAAGGTGTTCAATATGAGCTAGTCGACCTTTGGGAAAATTTAAAGTTCGAGAGTTCGGTTGTTGAACCTGTTTTCTTTGGCGATTCCCTTCTTCTAGGGACGAATTATGGCTTAAGCTATTTCGATCAGATTGAACAAGAATCCACCAAACTTGTGCAAGATTCTTTACTGGACAGCCTCTACATACATAGGCTTATTTCAGATGAACGAGGCGCTTTGTGGCTTTCAACCGCCAACGACGACAATCGGATTCGAACTGGAAAATGGTCGGCCAAAGGTGGCTTTCAGTACAATATGTTCGAACCGATTTCAGACGCTTTTGTACGCTGCCTGGAAGTTGATCAGCAGGGAAGAGTTTGGGTTGGTAATGCAAACGGCTTGTACGTTTTTGATGAAAGAGATTTTGAAGTTTCAAACATTTTCAACACACACATTCGTCGCGTTCGACTGAACCAAAAGGAAGTCTTGTTCAACGGTGGCTACGAGCGGCCAAAACCTGTCCTTAATTTTAATCAGAACGATTTGGAGTTCAGCTTTTCATCCTTTCGAGTGATGGATGGAACTCCACACAATTATTCCTATCGACTGAAAGGTTTGGAAGAAAGCTGGAGCGACTGCAATAAGATTTCAGAGGCGCGCTTCAACAATATTCCTCCAGGGAAGTATGTTTTTATGGCGAAATCTAAAAACATGTACGAAGCAGAGAGCAAGATTGCCAGTTTTGCCTTTAGCATCTCACCTCCGTGGTACGAAACGGGTTGGTATTATTTAGGTCAGGCTTTGGTCTTTTTAATTCTCATTGGGCTGACCCTCTACTTTTCACGAGGCAGTGCAAACCGCTACTCCGAAGCACTCATCCTCATCACCATCATCACCCTGTTTGAGTTTGTGATTTTGGCGATTGAACCATACGTCGACAATTATGCAAATGGGGTTCCGCTTTTCAAACTGGGAATGAACATCATTCTGGCTCTCAGTCTGAATCCAATGGAGCGCTTCCTAAGAAATCTGTTTAAGAAGAGGACTACTCAAAGTCAAGCGTGAGCTTGTACCGCAAGATGCGTCCGTTTCCTGCATCGGCGACGTAAAGAATCTCATCGAGATAGGCCACGCCAGAAGGTTCGCTGAACTGCCCAACCTCTTTTCCTGTTGGGTCACTTCCCCCAAAGGAGGCTCGAATGTATTGTTGGTCGGCAGCGGCGGCAGGAGGTTTTATTCCCTCAAGTCCGGTATTTGTGAATTGGTAGAGAGAGTCGAGAATGGCGTCTACCACGAACATGTAGTTGCTTCCGTCTCCCGTAAAAGTGACGTCGGAGGGCTCCTGAAAGCGATTAGGCGTGTAGAGAAAACCTTCGGCAAGACTGGTATCTCCAGTAACGAAATCGCGCACTTCATAGGCTGCTCCGTCAACAGATTCTGTAAACTCAATGTACTGAACCTTCAGGGTTGTGTTTGGTGATTTAGAGGTAAAAATGAAGTCTCTGCTCGTGGTCATGAAAAACTGCTGTGGCGCTTGAACCAATGTGGTGATGCTGCTGGGGTCTTTGAAATAATCCGAACGCAATTCCCCATTTACAGAGACGTTGATCGGCGAGAGGAAATCGTCGTCTTCGAACGGTAAGCCCGTACTTATTCCAAACTCTTTACTTGCGAAAGTGAAAATAGCATCTTGAGTATCGTAGAGATCATCAAATGCGGCGTAGTAGGTGTTGTCGGCCAAGACAGCAACTGAGGTAAACCTACGATCTACATCGCTGAGTGAAAAGGTGTTTTTTCTGAAATATGGATTGCGCACAACCAAGCGAACATCTGCTGAACTGAGATCTAGTGACAAGCCACTTCGCTGAACAATGCGGTAAATGCAGGAGAGGGTGAAAACTGAATCCAAAACCGTAATGGAATCGGTAATCGTTGGGTGGGGAATGGATACAGTGAGCAAAGTGTCGTAGGTTCCTACAGCCAATAAATCAAGCTTTCGATCTTGGGCAATGCTCGTAACTCCAGGAACTCGAATCCGCCCAATTTCTCTCCCCGATTGATCCAATGAAATCACTTCCTCTGTTGCCGCGTCTGCCACGTAGATCAACTCATCAAAACCAGCAATCACATCTGTTGGTTTCGCAAAGCCATCGAGAACGGGCAGAATGGGTACATAAGCAATATTCCTATTTTGAAATACGGGCTTGTCGATGAAGTTTAAATCGGTTTTACTGCCAAAATAATTTTCGCAGGAAGTCATGACAAGGGCCGCAGCCAATGACACAAGAAATAAGAGTTGTTTATTCAACCACTTCATTCTGACTGCGATTTTTATTGAATACTATGGCAATTCCAAATACATGCTTAGTCCCGATGAAACTGGTGATATTAGCAGCGTAGTTCACGTGCAATGGGTGGTAACCAATCTTGGAACGATACCCCACTCCAAAGCTTGGCCACTGCTGGCCTTCAAGGTTGATCTTATATCCAAAACGAGCAGAAATCAAATCTCGGAATGAATACTCTACACCCAAGCGAATGTTCTCAGCATTGTCGTTCGGGTGGTTCAATTGCACAGCCGTGAGAATCTGATGCCCGTTGTTTTCATATGCGACGATCGAAAGCCCTAGTTTGAAGATGGTGGGAAGGTTGTAATAGTCGGGTTGTTGAAGGGAATCGCGGTTGAAGGGATTCTCGATGAAGTCTCCATCCATTTGCGATTTTCCTCCGAAATTTTGGACGACCACAGCAAACTTCAAGTCGCGAACGTCGGTGATGTACAAGAAGCCTAAATCGGCCCCAACAGAATGATTGTGGTACTGCGCAGCTTGTTCGTAGAGGTGATTGATGCGAATTCCAAAGCTGAACTGATCGGATAATTTTTTAGCCACGCTCAGCCCATTCGCCATGTTCATATAGTAGAAGTATTCTCCCGTTCCTTCTGGCTGAAACTCGGTGCGAACTTCCATCGCTGGAGAGGTAAGCGTATTGATTGAGAGCCCAACGTAATTGCTTTTCACCTTTCCCACAAAGCCCAAATAGTTCTGCATTAGGCCAAGTCCGTAGGTGTAACCGGAAGCCATAAACCTTGGATTGTCGTTGAGGGAAATGGAAGACACATTGCTGTACAAGCCGTAAGGATCATCACCCAATGCAATCGAGGCTCCACCCATGCCAACACTTCTAGGGTTGATGTCCGTTTTCAGGAAACCGAATGAAGCAATTCCAGCACGTTGCCTTCCAAGGTTTGGAAAGAGTTGCGCGTCAACATCCTTTGGAATGAAAAGCGTTGAAAGGATCAATATGGTCAGGAGGTGCTTCAAAATCTAAATTGAATTCCGTACAAAATCTGACGAGGTGCCATCCAGCGAGCCGGATTGGTTGGAGGTGCCCCACTTGGTGGTTGCGGATCATTGATTTTTGGATCTCGCCAAGAAATTGGCACATTATCGCCATCGCGATAGCCATCGCCAGTAACAGGATTTACGGTGTAAGCGTTTTTGTTGTTGAAGAGGTTTTTCACTTCTAAACTAACTGAGAAGCCTGTATTCTTTTTGAAGAAAAAATCGCGACTCAAACGGAAGTCGGCCCAGAACCAAGCTTTGGCAATCTTCTCATTCGGACGGTCATTCCTGTATTCGTACACATTACGCCCAAGATCATTGGTTCCTACAAATTCGACAGGCGTATAACGGAAGCCTGATTTGTAATTCATGGAGAAGAATGCATGGAAATAGTTCAGTGGGAATTTGCCAATTTTTAGTGTGGAATCACCGTTGAACATCAAGGCGAGTTTCAAGTCCCACGGTCGATCCCAGCTTAAGGGCTGCTCTTTGGTCGTGTTCACGAAACCCTGTGATTTAAGTTGAAGTAATCCTTCGCGTGCCGAGTTCGATTTACCTGTCGCCGATTGGTAGGAGCCGTTGAAACGAAGCAAGAAAAACTTCCCGACCCGCTGTGCAATGCCCAATTCAACGCCAATGATGCGCGCGTAATCTTGATTGAAATAGAAGGTCTTCTGAGCAAATCGACCGGTTTGGTCTCGGATGTTGATGGTACCCGGAATGATGTAGTCGTATTTGTCGTTGTTGTAGGCCGTGAGGGTCACACCTAGGTCGCGGGTGATTTGAGTTTTGATTCCGATTTCGTAGGAAACCGTTGCTTCAGGTTTGAGAATTGGATTTCCAACCGTGGATAAGAAAGAGCGATCCAAGAAGTCGGGATCGAGTCCTGCGTACAAGAAGCGCGGGTGAGGCATTTGCATGGCATGACTGTAATTGAAGAAGAGCACGTTGTTGTCGGTAACTGGAAATGAAACGTTCACTCTTGGCAGAATTCGGCCTTTATATCGACTTCCAAATAGTTTGGAAGTTCCTTTTCTATATTCCTCACGAACGTTGTCGATGATGGGAGTATTCGGGTTTTCAACAGCATCGTCGATTAGACTACCATAAGCCCAATAATTGTAGCGCAGCCCTAAGGTGGCATTGATGCTTTTATAATTGATTTTGTCTTGGATGAAGATTCCACCATTCCGCGGTTTCACATTCCAAATTTCACTTGAACTGCCGATGCTGATGGAAGGAGTGCTCTCGGTCTCGCTGATCTGAATGGGAGCTCCTACCCACGGACGGCTAACATCGGCCCATTGGTACTCCAGTTCTTTGTGTTCCACTCCAGCCACAAATTCGTGGATTTCATTGTTCGGATAAAAAGCCAATTTTCCCTTGAAAGTGAACTCTTCTGCATAGTGATCGTGCCAAAGTGTGCTGATGCCATCGTTGTTGTACAAGCCTTCACCAGGAATGACAAAAATATAGGGATCGTCGGGATTGAACAACTGAACCGGAGCTGTTACCAGGGAACGTGGATCGTAAATCTGGTCTACCGTTTCGTCGCGAAATGGCCTTCCGTTGGCGTCGGCACGAAGGTTCGTGAAGAGACGCCCAAGAGACACGCTGAGGTTTAGGTTGTTCTTGAAGAAATGACTGAAGTTTAAAACGCTCAAATTTGAGTGATGCGTGTAGGTCGTAGCATTGTCTGGCTGCAAGCTGAAGGGATATTGCAGTCCGGGTTGTACAACAGCATCGAAGCCAACTACTTGCAAGGACCGCGTGTTCTGGTTCACAGCCAAGGAGTGCTGATTGGTAAAACTGAGCTTTGTGCCAGGACGAATTTGATAGGCCAGCTTAAAAGTGTGCGACCATTTGTTGTTCTGTCTGGGAGCCCAAATGGAATCATTCGATGGGAATAGGGAAGAGTGGAGCTGGTCGGCGTAAATGCGGTAGTAGTCGTCGCTCAGTCGCATATTCACCGAAGTGAAGAAGGTGAGTTTCTTCTTTGTGAAGGGCACCGGTCCACCAAGCGAAAGCTCAGCGATGTCGGTATTCCAAGCAGTTCCCTGATTTTCGTTGAAGCCAAAATTGTCGCGAATCCAGCTTCCGCTCGCTTCAAGGCGTTTTCCACCTTCTCGGATTTTTGTGGAAATAACCCCACCAGCACCACCACCAAATTCAGCACCGGCACCACCAGTAATCAAACTCAAATCGCCAATAGAACCAGCTGAAACTTCGACTCCAAACCCAGTTCCCGACAAGGGGTCTTGGGCGCTGATTCCATCCACGATGTACTGCGTTTCGTAGTTTCGAGCTCCGCGAATATTTACCCCATCGGGAGTTTGATTTACCCCTGCTTGCATGGAAATGATGTCTTGAACATTCCGCACATTCATTTGTGAAATTTCCTCTTTATCGATGGTGACTCCAGAGGAGGCTTTTTCGAGGTTGATCATGCTCGCATTTCCAACCACCACAACTTCTTGAATCGTCGTGGAACGCAATTGAAGTTTTGCATCCACCTTGGTGACTTCTCCTTTTTTTACACGAACTCCATTCACCACAACATCCGAATATCCGATGTATGAGAATTTCACGCTGTAGTCTCCTGGGCTCACCTCATCCAAAGAGTATTTTCCATCCAAATCACTGGAAGCACCTTTGTAGCTACCCACAATCATCACGGTAGCCCCAATGAGGGTTTCGTTGCTTTCTTTATCCTGAATCACACCGGCAATAGATCCAAATTGAGCCTGTGAGCCCAGGCTGAGCAAAAACGCTAGGAACGATATGACGACTGCTCTTACCAATTGAAATCGGTATTCATGATCTGGTCAAACAAATCGCGCATGGCGTTTTGACGACCATTCAGCTTGTGCATTTCTACAGAGAAAAAGATCTGTTTCACTTTTCCATCTGGTTTCCTTCTAGCAGCGATGATGTCCGGACCAGTCCAAGGGGCAACTATTTCCAAGTCGGCCCTGTAAATTGCCTCGGCATCAGCAGTTGGGTAGAATGGGTCCAATCCTGTTAGAAATTCTGAAGGTTGCAAAGTATCGTAAGCGCTGAATTGTGGATTCACTAAACTGTCGAAACCGAGGATGGCAGTTCCACCTGCTGCTTCTGTAAGCCGATCCATTGGAAGCGTTTGAAACAAGCTCGATTCGCTCGAGAAGTCGTTGGGGAAGATGGCCGAACAGAGCAGCTTTCCATTCGAATCGAAAAAGGATTGAAGGGAAGGAGCAGCTGATTCAAGAAGGAGTCGATCCTGCTTAGTTTGGGCATCCTCGAAAATCGAATTCTCAGTGTAAATGACCAACACATCGTACAAGTTGATCATTAAGTTGAAGGTGATGTTCCAGAACTTGGGTTGGTTTTGGCCGGCGTTCGTGTAGTAATTGATGTAATCGTAACCTGTGGTGACTGCATCTAAATTGGCGCGGTAAAAGGCATCACCGTCGGGGTTGGCTGCAATAACCAGGATGTCGGTCTTTTGGTTTTTTACGTAGAAAATTTCTGAAGTATCAATCGTGCTTTCAGAACCTGCAATGTCTTCGACTTTCACATATACCCGGTTGGTATCTTCCAGGCGAAAGCCAGTGATGGATTCACTCAGAGGGGCATTCACGTCGGTGTACACGTAAGCTTCTTGAGCGCCAGTTCCAAGCGGGTCAATTGCAACTAATGAGATGGTGCTAACTTTTCGATCGAGTGGGTACCACGAACCTTCATTCACTTTAATAAAGGCTCGATCAATCGTCTCATTTCCGTCGAAATCACTTGCTTCCCAGGAAATGGTTGCCACCGAAAACACGGTGTCTTGCGGCATTAAATCCGACTTAAACAACACCGATGGAGCTGTGTTTTTAATCGGAATGCTCAAAGCGGCAGGACTTGGGTCAACAGAGTCTTCATTGTCTATTGCTCTCACACGAAATTCCACATCTACTGTATCGGAACCCGATTCGATGGAGAAGATGAAAAGACTGTCTTGAGATTTGGTTCTGAACCATTCGTTTCCACCATCGATTGAAAGCTCGTATTCCTGAACATAACCATCTTGATCGCTGCCAAACCACTGCAACTGCACGCTGCTGTTGAGGCGATCGTCTCCACTCAAATTAATCTTGTCTACGGAGATGAAAGTATCGGGCGGAAGGTTCTCTTTTTTCTCTCCCTTCTTGCAGGAAAAGAAAACTGAAACCAAGATCATGTATGTGAGTAGGGCTCTCATAAGAATTACCCACTTCGATCTGTCAAGCAAACCGAAGTGGGTTCATCCATTTGGTTTTATTTCTGAATTACAATCTTCTCATGCTGAAGTCGCCGCCCTTCTGAGTCGATCAGACGCACAGTGTAAATTCCAGGATCGAAAGAATTGAGATAGATGGTTGAATTCGTTTCGTTCGTGATTCTCTTGAAGACTTCACGCCCTTGAACATCAATGAACTCAATGCTGTGAACCTCGTCGTTGAACTGAGTTTGAATGTACAGTTCGTCTTGCGCTGGGTTCGGAAACACTTCCATAAATTTTGGCGACTCAAAGAAGTAGTCAAACACGGTTGTGTTCGTGTCCGTTGTATCGGTCGTGTCAGCAGTAAATATGTTGATTCCCATGAAATCGTCGTTGTTTCTTGGAAGAAGCTTCATAGACCCAAAACTGTAGTGCATGATTCCCATGAGGGTGTCCATGTTCATAGTATCTGAAATGGCAACGCCTGGAACAAGTAGGCTCGAGAAGTATGAGCTGTCGACCACGTAAGAGACATTGTAAGAACTGAAAGCCGTACTTGACTTTCTTCCTGCCAAAACGCGTGTACCATTTGATGGATCAAATGGATCGCGACCAACGCGGTATTCTCCAAAGTTGCTCGGAGCATCGGCATTCACATCAACGATGTGCACCTTGCCGTTTCCAGTTGCAGTAGGATTCACAAGCCCCATCAAAACACCTTCGAACATTTCTGTTTCTGGAAATTGATAGGTAGTGAAACTGTCTGGCTGGAAGTAGGTTGGAGTGATAGAACCGGTTCCTGCTGAAAGGATGTTTGTGACGTTTTCAAGAACCGTAAAACGACTGCTGTTCTCATTCACTGTACCAGTGATGGTTACTTTATCGCCTCTTGTAAGGGTAGCCAAGCTTGGGTTTTGTGTTGCCATAATTCCAGACCAACCACCGATTTGATTTTCGTCTTGAATGTAAACGTATCCCAAATCGTCAGCGGCCGCAGAAGCAGTTACAATTCCTGTAACAGTTACTTCAGCATCTCTGAAGATGCTTTCTCCATTGGAATAGGGAGTGTACTGAAGATCGAAAATGGTAAGACCATTGTCGCGCACGCGATAGGCGTAAGTTGAAGAAGTAGGATCGCTGCTAGGAACTGAAGTAGTGTTTGTACTGTCGTCTGTAGCTTCGATGAAGTAACGTACGAAAGATCCGTCGCCTTGCGCTGGAATGGTAGCACTGTAGCTATCGCCTGTTCCAGCTGTCATGGTCACAGAATTGAAGCTTGTGTTGCTTGGGTCGGTTCCGATGCGGTATTTCAATACAGCTCCAGTTACGGCGCCATCAAGGTCAACGATGTTGGCTGTAACAACAACAGAGTCGCTGCTTGCAGGGACTTGAGGATTTCTTGAAACATCAGAAACTCTCGGCGCAGAAGGGCCATATTCATAATGGCTCGCTGCGAAAGGGTGCAATTCGTAGCCACGTCCACTTTCACCGGGGCAATCATTTTTAGAGTGAATCACCACACCGTTCAAGGCCTTAAATTGATCACCAACTGAAGGCGGTGAAAAGGAGCCGTTGAGGTTTGTAGTTGGGTGCGTGTACACAGGAAGTTTTTGCACGAAGAAATAATCGGAGACATTCACCAAGTTGTTGTTGGCGTCTTTCACCACAAAGCTTACTCTGCTTCCTCCGGAGAAGAAATCAACCGTTTGAACTTCTAGGTTTTCCATGCGAACAAACTGCCCTTCCCATTGCTCACCAGAAGGGAGGATGTTGTTTCTCTGATCGTCGTTCAGGTCTGCGGCTGTAATCGTGTCTTGAAAAATCGGATTGCTCGTGCTCACCAATTTGATGGATGGTCCGTCCAAAGGCTCAAGCTGAGTCTCTCCTTGATACTGACTCAACCTTCCAGTAACAAACACTTCCCAACCCGCAAACAGGTTTGGAATTTCTTCGGTGTAGCCCTGACCGTCCCCATCGCGAAGATGAATGGCGTTCCATGGCCCTCCATTGGGTCCTTGAATGAAGACGTTGTGACTGCTAGAACCGTAAGCGGCGCCGTCCATAATGACAACTCCTTTCACGGTAACAGTATCGCCGTCGTAGGCGCTCATATCGTCGCAATTCCCAAGGTCGGCTTGAGATTTCCATTGCACCGTATCAATTTGAACGGTATCGATCTGGGCGCTGACGAAACTTGCGCTCAGAACTAGGAATAAGGATAAATAAATGTGTTTCATAGTGCTGAATTTGATTGGTAAAGATTCCTATTTAATGATGGTAAAATTTCCTTTTTGAACGTTCCCAGAGTCTAGATCTTCTACTGAGAAGATGTACATTCCTCGAGCTATGATTTGTTGATTTGCCGAAAGAAGATCCCAGGCATGTTCGCCGCCTGAGAAAACAGTATTGTCCACATCTGAATACGATTCAAACCATCGAATGTCGCTGCCATCGTATTCTTGGTCGTGGTTGATTTCATCTATCAGATCGCCGGAAGTGTTGTAAATCCGGATGGTACATCGAGCAGGTAAGTTGGCAAAAACCAGTTTCTTCGATTCCTGGGATGTACTTGACCCTTCCCATGAAGCACCCAAATAATATGGGTTTGGATAAGCGAAGGGCAAATTCTTTTTGAGATCCGCATTGGCTTCAGTTCCAGCAAAAGCTCTTGAAGCGTTGGCCAATGGACTGGTTTCTAAAGACAGGAGGTTGTTGTTTTCATCGCCTCGATCGAAGGCACTCACCGAGACCGCGTATTGCCAGCCGTTGGTCAGTTCCGCCAAGGTGAATTTGTACACATATTCGTTGGTGTCATCCTCGAAAGTCACTGGTGGTTCTTGCCGAATCGAAGACATTCCATTGTCGAAGAAAAGTTGGTTTCCAGTCAGGTCAAACTCTGCTACAACCTTCAAGGCTTCACTCAAATCTTCTTGTCCGGCCACGTCGTAAGCCTTTGTGCTGGCGTACACTTTATAACCTTCAAAATCCTTTTCCAGAGAGATTGGGTCTATGGATTGCTCTGAGTTATCGGCCCAGTAGATGTCGATTTTACCATCGCCGGCTACAATTTTAGTGTTTGGAATGTCGGGAGGGGAAGGAAGAATGAACCGAGTGATCTTGCCGTCTCCATCTTTGTCTTCACCTGGGTCAAGAACCCCATTGAAATTGGCATCCTCACCATTGTAAGCCGTTTGCGCCCATTGAGCATTTTGAATGAGAAATTTCTGTTGGGTGGGGTTGTTCTGACTGTTGGGCTTGCCGTCTTCATTTTTCTTTGCCAAAATGATTGCAAAGGCAATGTTGATGGTTTCTCCCGCCTTCCAATTTGCGAAAGGCCCAACTGAAACCAAGTCGGCGCGGTTACCTGCGTTGTTGAGCTGCTCGATGAGTGAGCTGCCGTTTGGCGGTGTGCTCGGAGCCCAACTGGGAAGCTTGTTCATGCCGTTCGACATTTTCGCGTAGCGCTGATTGTCGTCGCTTGGAATGAAAAATACTGGGTCACTTGAGTTGTTGAAAATCCAAGCTTGGTAGTTTGAAACGAAGTTGCTGTCGATTGATGGATGATAAAACTCATCTTCCAAGGTGGCACCCAAGAAGCGCTGACCGATGTAACTTTCGGTGAAACCCACATCTCCGGAATGGTCGTAACAATAGGCCATATTCAAACTGTCGATGAAGCCGTTTCCACCTTTATTGTAGTAGGCTGAGCCTCCCTGTCCTGCTGGGGTGATGTTCGTGTTTCGCACAACGGTGTTGGCCCAAAGAGCTACGTAAGCATCTTCGAGATTGCTGTTGCCATTGTTGGTGATGCTGTAGTTCAGTAAAACGAAAAAGTCGCTGAAAGGAAAGTTCCAGTTGTAAGTTTCCAGATGGACGTCCATGCCAATGGGGAAGTCGTGGCGAGAGACTTGGATTTGTGTTCCAGGAACAACTTGATACTTGTCCGAGAAATCCATCACAAAATCCTGATGCGAGACAGCGTCGACTGAATAGGCTGGTGAATTGAAAAAAGATGAACGTTCGAGAATGCTTGAGCCTTCTGCAGCAAAAAATTCATATCCAGCGGTTCCTGTTCCCGAATTGATGCCGTTTGGGTAATCGTAGGCCGCCGATGATACAACCACTTGCGAACCATCGAGTTTTCCACCAATCCACAAGCCTCCTTCAAAGAGATGCTCAACACCAGAACCTTTTGGGTATTCGCAAGAAGAAAATCCATTGTCGAAATTCCCACCAAAAGCATTTCCAATGGTGCCCGCATTGGTTACATTCAGTCCAACTTGCGAAACAGTTGTTCCACGTTCGTCGAATGATTGTGATTTAAGTCCTTGAAAAACAATTACAAGGACTGCGGAAAGAAGTGCTTTTTTCACCCTACAACTTTACGAGCTTACCGCCGCCTAGGAGCTTTCCTTTTTGTGAAATCTCCATTATGTAAAAACCTTTTGGAAGCTGGCTTAGCTCAATCAAATGTATGGATTCGCCGAGGCCAAAATGGAGCTTTTTATCAACGACTTTTGCACCAGAAATGGAGTAAAGGACAAGGGTCGCTTCCTTCACATTGGTTTCAAAAACATCAATCCTCAATTGATCTTGAACAGGGTTGTTGAAGCTGATTTCACCCAAAACTTCCTCCTCAAAACCAGTAGGCTCCAGAACCTTCACTTCAATGCTGAGACCAACGGGTAAATGATCCGACATTTCGTAAAGGGCTGTAATCACTCCCGAAGGAAGTGAGCTGTTGTTGGGACTGATTAAGGACCCGTTCAAACGCTGACCATCTTGCCCCATCGTGAAGTAAGTGTTGGCTATGTATTGGGCACGGTTCGAAGAGTCGGCCAAGGATTTATTTATGAGAAAAAAGTCGAAACGATCGTCCATGCCACCGCCCGAATAACAGCCGCCAGATGTATGCGTGCTCTGACTGTGCACACTCTTGAAGCTTGAGTTCGAGTACCAATTTCCAAGTTGATTCACTGGGTCAACAAATCGGATGCTGGTATCTGGGTTTTGAAGAAGTTCTTGAAATTCAGCGACACCGCTGTTTTTTACATTCAAATCTCCCGCAAAAAAGATGCTTCCTGAAAGTCGATTCTTAGCCAAATAGTCCATCAGTGCCTCTGTTTGAAGCAGGCGCATAGAAGCGTCGCTCGCAGCAAGGTGGGCTACAAAAACATGAATCCAATTCGTGTCTACGGTTTGCGCCAAGAAGGGCTCGTTTACATAGAGCGAATAGCGATCGATGATGCGTATGAGGTTTTGTCCGCCGATGCTTTTACTGATTTGATCTTGCTCGGACAGTACAAGTTTGTCGGAATTGTAATAGAGCATATTCACTAGATTGGAAACCGTATTTCCCGTGGAATTTGCTCGTTCGAAATAATCTCGTCCATCTTGGTTGAGGCAATTGACCAAGATCCGCTCCGCATAGATGGCGGTGGAGCTCAGTTCATTTACCGTAAAAACATCGGGCAGCGCCTCTCCAATAATGGTCTTGAGATGAGCATCCTTGTCCACCACATTGTTGTTTGAAGAAGTGCAGAAGCTAGTGTACTCGCCATAATAGAGCAAGTTGTAGTGCATCATTTTTAAGGTATCCAGCTTCTGCGCTTGAACAAATCCAGAGCTGAAAATAAAGAGGAGGAGGGCTGATATTCTCATGTTCAGCAAAGGTAGCCTTAGAAGAGTCATTCCTCAAATAAACTTTATGTTAAGGGTTCTATAAAACACCGTCCATTAAAGGCCGGCAAAAAATTATAGGCTCTCCTGTGTCAAATTCTATCTTCGTAAGTTCTCAACCAGATGCAAAGAGATTCAATCGTCATCATTCCAACCTTCAATGAGAAGGAGAACGTCGAGCGCATGATTCGTAAGGTCATGTCCTTGGAGAAAGAATTTGAGGTGCTCATCATCGATGATGGCTCACCCGATGGCACTGCCGATATCGTAAAGGCTTTGATGACAGAGTTCGAAGGTCGCCTTCACATAGAAGAGCGCCTTGGCAAGCAAGGATTAGGTACAGCTTACATTCATGGATTTCGGTGGGCCCTTAAGCGCCATTACACTTATATCTTCGAAATGGATTGTGATTTTTCCCACAATCCAGAAGACCTAGAGCGGCTTTATGATGCCTGTATTCAGGGAGCAGATTTATCGGTGGGTTCTCGTTATGTAAAAGGCGGTAAAGTAGACAACTGGCCCTTGCGTAGGGTTTGGATGAGTTACTACGCTTCGGTATATGTGCGTTTTGTGTTGGGATTAAAAGTGAAAGACACCACTGCAGGCTTTGTTTGTTACCATCGCAAAGTCTTGGAGAAAATAGACCTTGACAAAATCCGCTTCATTGGATATGCATTCCAAATTGAGATGAAATACACCGCGAATAAGCACGGATTTAAAATTGTTGAGGTACCCATTACCTTTACCGACCGTGTGCTAGGTGAGTCGAAGATGTCGACCAAGATTTTCAAAGAAGCCTTTTTAGGTGTTTTGATTATGAAGGGAAAAGAACTTTAAATTTTGGGTCTTGAGTTCCATCAAGGGTTCAGCCATTGCACAGTAGTAAATTAGTTTGACATGATACTGATTGAAAACGCTCTAATAGTCAACGAAAACAGAAAGTTTAAGGGAAATATCCTAATTGAAAATGATCGGATTAGTCGAATCAGTCGCGAGCCCATTGAGGCAGAAGGGGCAGAGCGAATCGATGCGAGTGGCTTGATATGCATACCTGGACTCATCGATGATCAGGTACATTTCCGTGAACCCGGACTAACCCACAAAGCAGAGCTTTACACAGAGTCGAGGGCAGCGGTTGCAGGAGGGATTACATCCTTCATGGAGATGCCCAACACGGTGCCCAATACTTTAACCCAAGACTTGCTGCAAGACAAATACGACATCGCCGCGGAAAGATCCATCGCGAACTACTCCTTTCATATGGGGGTTTCAAACGATAATTTGAGTGAGGTCTTGAAGACCGACCCAAAAAGAGTTTGTGGAGTGAAGGTCTTCATGGGAAGCAGCACAGGAAATATGCTGGTAGATGACAAGCATGCCCTTGAAGGACTCTTCTCGGAGTGTGAAAGTTTAATTGCCGCGCATTGTGAGGATGAGGAAACCATAAAGGCGAACATTAAGATGGCCAGAGCCAAGTTTGGCGAAGATGTGCCGATTGAATTGCATCCGTCCATTCGCTCTGCAGAAGCCTGTTACCGTTCTTCTTCAAGAGCTGCTGAATTGGCTGCCAAATACAACGCCCGACTTCATATTCTGCACATTTCCACCGAACGAGAACTCTCAATTTTTGATGGTAATAAGGAACTAAAAGACAAACGACTCACCGCAGAGGCCTGCATTCATCACCTCTGGTTTCAAGAAGAAGATTATCAAAAGCTTGGGAATCGAATCAAATGGAATCCAGCTGTGAAAACGAGAGCCGATCGAACCGCTGTACGCGAAGCTGTCATCAGTGGTAAAATTGACGTCTTGGCAACAGATCACGCCCCGCATACATGGGAAGAAAAGCAGAATACGTACTTCAAGGCACCTGCCGGCGGTCCGTTGGTACAACACGCTTTACCGGCACTTCTTGAAATGTGGGATGAAGGAATTTTCAGTCTTGAGCTGATCGTACAGAAGTTTGCTCACAACCTTGCAGAGATGTACCAAATCGTTGATCGGGGGTATTTGCGAGAAGGCTATAAGGCAGATTTGGTATTGATTCACCCCAACAAAGCTTGGGAGGTCACCAAGGAGAATATTTTATATAAATGCGGGTGGTCTCCTTTTGAAGGACATAAGTTTCCACAGAAGGTTGAAATGACTTTCGTAAATGGAAATAAGGTATACGAAAATGGAGCGGTCATAGAAGGATCCCTCGGGGAGCGAATGCTCTTCAATCGTTGATTTTACTGTCTTGAGAAAAACCTTTGCACCCTTTCTATTCTTTCTGGTACTCTTTATTTCTTGTGAGGAAAAGGTTGAGCGTCCGGTAGAAGTCTTGGACTTGACGCGGATGGTTCAATTGGTTGTGGATGTGGAGAAAGTGGAGGCACACCTTCGCACTTTGGATCCGGATAAGGACTGGACCATTGAAAGCAAAACGACTTATGGTCAGTTGCTGGCAAAGCACGAAATTTCCCAAGAGAATTTCGAACGCTCGTACGACTGGTGGCGCAAACACCCCGAACAATTCGAGCGGATTTATGAGCTTGCTTTGGCGCAACTCAAGAGCGAAGAGGCCGAATTCAATCGGAAATAGTAAGACTAAAGAAGCTTCTGAAAACTTGCGACGGCGTAGTCGACGGTGTCCTCAAGACTGCGAAACTCAAAAGACAATCGACTTCGAACTTTTTCATTTGAATAGCTCACCTCGTGATAAGCAGAGTCGATGGTTTCTCTCGTGAGAAGTGGCTTGGACCCAGCAAAGAAGCTCCGCAGAATTTCAAGTCTCCAAGCCACCTCACCAATGAGTCTTGGCAAGGAACGGTTGGGGGCTTTTTTCCCAAATGCTTTAGCCAAGGTGCCGAGCATTTCTCGGAACCTTTTATTGTGTCCTACGAGTAAGAAACGTTCGTAAAAACAATTCGCTTCCATCAATTTAACCATGCACAGAGCGGCATCTCGAACATCCACAAAGCCATTCGAACCACTCGTAAAAAAACGCCCGCCCTTCGATGCGTTTTTAATGATGGCAGCACTGCTTCTGGCGTCTAAAGCAGGACCTAGAATGATGGATGGGTTGACCACCACGGCATTCAAACCTTCTTCGGATGCGCGCCAAATTTCTAGTTCACTGAGGTGTTTAGTTTTTGAATAAACAGAGTTTCCAACTTTAGAACTCCACTTTTCTTTTTCTGTAACGAGCAGTCCATCTTTTTGTCTGCCGATGGATCCCGTTGAACTCACATGACAAAACTTATCTACTCCATGCCTCAGGGAGGCATTCACCATATGACGAGTACCGGTAACATTAACATCGAAAAGTTTTTGAGAATCGTTGCTGAAAAAGGAGACCAATGCAGCACAGTGGTAGACTTCTTTACATCCTTCAACTGCACTTTCAACTGATGCGGGATTTGATAGGTCGAAATCAATCCAATGGATTTTTTCAAAAGCCTCTCGAAGGTTGTGGTAAGCAAACAGTGACTTTACGAAAGCAATGTTTGCCTCCGTTCGGTAACCTGCCCGAATAGAAAGTCCTTTTTTGCTGACCTCAATCAACACGTGTGAGCCTAATAATCCTGTTCCTCCGCTGACAAAAATCACACTTCAATGATACAGGTATTTCAGTTTGACAACTCAGCAAATTCCGCAGACAAAACGAAACTTTGAAAGCCATACGACGTATCTTACTTCTCAGCAACTGCAAAGGGTGAAAAAGAATTGGAATTTTGATCAAGAGCGCATCGAAGTAGAACGTGTAGTTCTCATCGACGACGACAGCATATTTAATTTCATATCTGAAAAACTTCTCTTAAAATTTGAAGCTCGCATTGCGTGTAAATCTTTCACCGACCCTCGAAGAGCACTGGCCTATATGGAAGATCAGGAGGTTGACTTAATTCTTTTGGATTTGAATATTCCGTATTTAAATGGATGGCAGTTTCTGGAAGCTATGGAAGAACGTGGATTCGAATCACCAGTTTTTATTCTTACGAGTTCAATTTTAAAGGAGGATGCAGATCGCGCTGAGAAACATCCTCTGGTAAAAGGTTACGTTTCGAAACCTTTAGAAATCCGTCATTTAGAGTCCATTTGTTAAAAGGAGGGCGCGGTTTAACGGCATGTCTGCTGGACTTTTTATAGGAGAGAAAATCAGCATACGGGCAGTCCGTCAAATATTGGATGCTTTCCCCGGTTTTGTTTTCTGTAAAGACAGAGAAGGACGCTTTACGATGCTCAATAAACAGACCTGCGACTTCTATCAACACGAGGAGCACGAGCTCATCGGGAAAACGGATGAGTTTTTAGGTCATTCCATAGCTAAGTCCGAGTCTTTTCGCCAAACAGATCAGGAAGTTTTTCGCAAAAAGAAGAGCTTACGACTTCCGGTCAACTTCTTGGAAATGAAGGATGGGAGTGAACATTGGTTCAACATCGTAAAATCACCAGTATTCGACGATTACGGGAACGTTGATCAAATCATGGTTGCTTGCTATGAGATTACTGACCGCATTCAGAGTGAGCTTGAGCTGAAAGAGAATGAGGAGAAGTTCAGAGATCTTTTCGAGAACGTGAGCGATGCAATCTATGTCATTGACCTCAATGGCGTTTTTCAAGAATCAAACAAAGCGGGAAACCTTCTGCTAGGAGTTGAAAATGCTGTAGGAAGAAGCATTGCCGAGTTTGTTCATGAAGAGAGTAAGGAAGCTCCTCTCGAATATTTAAAGAGCTTGGACACCTCAGGGTTTGTTAAGGATTTTCATGTGAAGCTCGACATCGATGGAGATAAGCGCATCATTGAAATCAACTCAACGGCAATCTACAATGAGGAAGGGAAGAGGATTGGCTAAAGAGACATCATTCGAAACATCAGTGAACGTATTGCCTACCAAAATCAGTTGATCGATGCGCGAAACAGCGCTGAAGACATTACCAAGTTACAAGCAAATTTCCTCGCGAATATGAGCCACGAAATTCGTACCCCAATCAATGGTATTATTGGTTTGTCTGAGCTTATAGAACAAGATTTCAGCAATGTTGAAGGTTTAGACGAATACGCTCAATTGCTTAAGGAAAGTGGCCATCGCTTGCTGTCCACAATTACCAGCCTACTCGATTTTAGCAAGCTGAATAATTCTCAAGTCGATTTCAAATTGAGAGAGTTTGACCTTGTTCAAGTTGTGCAAGATTACCTCCCGAGCATGCATGTTCTAGCGGATCGGAAAGGACTTTACCTGCGCTTCAAAACAGAGATCAAACATTTGGATTATCGCTTTGATGAAAACGTTCTGATTCTCATCTTGAATAACTTAATTGGAAATGCAATTAAGTTCACCAAAGAAGGTGGTGTTGAAGTGCGATTGACGACGAAGGATGTTCAAGGCAAGGAATTTATACAGCTTTCCATTCACGATACCGGCATAGGCATTGACGAAGAATTTGTGCCCTTTTTATTCGAACCATTCCGACAAGAAAGTACTGGTTTCAGTCGAAATTATGAAGGAACTGGATTGGGCCTTTCCATTGTGCATAAGTACATCGAACTCTTTGGTGGATACGTTAAAGTGAAAAGTGAGAAGAAGCAAGGCGCAAGCTTTTATATTTTTCTTCCGCGTCAAGTATAGCTAAGTTGTTTATCAGAATAGTCTTGAGGCAGTTTTCTACATCCAATTGCTCGCTTCTTTTTCAATAAAACTTAAAGTGAGCGCAACCTTCTAATAAAATTGCCGTACTAAATATGGAGTGTCGAAAAGAAGAGCGAGGATAAAACTTCTTTTAGATGAAACACTTTTTAAATGCCCCTAGCATGAAACGGATTGCTCTACGTTCACTTCCGTTGCTTCTTGTATTTTTCGCCCTAGCCCCAATTGGAATGGCCTCAGGAAGTCCAATAGTCTTTGATTTTGTATCAGACATCGCATTGGGTTCGATGTTCGAAGTTGACCCACTCAGCAAGGAAGCTTATGCCCAAGCCAATGAGAGCTTGCCTAAGATTTTATATCTGATTACACTTCAGTTTGCGGTCTTACTGAGTTTGTTTTTCTACCGCGTATCTCGCGTCTCAGGAAGTTCCTAGAGGTCGTCGTCCTCAAAATCGAATTCCAATTCAGTCTTAGTCGTATCGCTTTGCTTCAATTTATTGAGCAAACCTTTTATGCCTTTTTGCTTCTCTGCAGGAATAGCCGTGCCTGATTTTGATGTGTCAATTCCATTCTTAGGACTGGTTTCTAATTCTTCTTCCGGACTCCAATCCACTTCGAAATCTTCTTCTAAGTCCAAAGCTTCCTCAGAACCCTTTTTGACCTCATCTTTGATCAAGTCTTTGATGACTTTCGTCTCTGACTGAACCTTCTTTTTCCGCTCTTCTCTTTTTCGTTCTTTATCCAAACTGAACTCAGGGTCGTCGACTGATCCTGTCATTAATAAGAAGACTTTTTTACGTCCGGTTCCATCGTCCTCGATCTCTCCAAATTCGGAGCTTGAATTCGAACTGCTCATCAAATCCGTAATGTAGAAGTCGAGGTGAAAATCAACTTCATTCTTGAAATTGTAAGTTCCATCCACGTCCAAATCGAGTACCGAGGATTTAATGCTCATTTGAGGTAAATAGATGGATTCGTTACGTACGAGCAAGGTATTGGTGAGAGTGTCGAAATGAATGTCTTGCAACTCTTTACGCAGCTCTTCAGCTTTGAAAACTCGTTTGAGAATAAAGTTCGACGCGAAGTAATCGGCTACCTCATCCAATGGTTCGAATTTGATGAGCCGACCTTTATAGATGTTGAATTCAGACTCTCCGAAAATGCTCGATGGCAGAACATCCAGCTTCTCATCAAAGAGGAACTCAATATTTGCGCTTCCGCCCAAAACCCCTTCCAAATGGCGGTCTTCGAGCGTGTTTTGACCAAATTGGTTGAAAGAGAAAAATAGGTCTTTCACGTCGATTCCATCAAACTTACTTTGAGTGCTAAGTTTATAAACGCTTCCCTGCTTTCGTATGATGGCGTCAGCCGTAACATCACCTTTGGCAAGCTTCATTTGCAGATTTTGCAGGCGACTGAAGGACGGGCGATGTTGCAACTCAAAGCTCAAGTTCGCTGCTAAAAGATTGCTCCATTCAAAGCTGTTCATACGAACTTTTGCATCTAACCAAATCCAGTTTGGCAATACAAAGGAGATTTCATGTTGTGCTGGGGATGCAAAGTCTTCAACGTTTATCCCGTCCACAAAAATCTCGGCATCCAGTTTTATTCTACTGCTCAGCTTGTAAGCCCATGGAACGACCCCAACCACCAAACCTTTCGACTCAATTTCTTGTTCTTTCAATCGACCTTTTAGGGTGTACTTTAGATTGTTATTGTTCACCTCACAGCTTCCTGTAAGACCAGCAAATTCCATTTGTTCCTGATCAAATTGCAGACCGTCAAAAACTAATTGACCTTCGATGTTTTGAAGCAGAATCGATTGAATGCTAATTGCCTCGAGCTTCGCATATGTGCCGGATCCATTCAAGGCCAAGTCAATTTGCCCTTCAGATGGAGTAAGTAGAGAATCCAAGTTGGTCCATTGTGCGAGTTGGGTGAAGTCTAAACTTGCTTTAGTTTCAAAGCTCAAGGAGGGTTTGTTGAAGTTGCTCAGCACTAATTTGGCAGAGAAAGGGTTATTGTTCAAGCGCCCACTGGCAAGTGCTATGTTCAACGAACTAGTGCTATTGTTTTGGGATTTACCATTGGTGAATGTGCCTTCGACGTCAAATTTGGTAGGACTAAAAATTGAATCGAGTGCATAGCTTAGATTTTTTGCCTGGAAGCTTACATCTACTTGCACATCGGTCTGGCCTTCGGGTTTAGTAAGTCTTAGGCTGCAGTTGGCATTTCCTTTCGCAGAAGTCAAGAAGTCTAAACTCGAAAGAGGAACATTCGTTTGAAGTTCTGTGAGATCGATTCCTTTGGTTTGAATTGAAAATTCGTAAGACTCGGTTTTAAAATCCCCAGCCAAATCGAGCTCGGTTTTTGAAAATTGAAGACTGCTTGGGCGTAACACAAATTGCTTCGTTTCAAAGTTGAAATAGATGGCCAGTTCAGAGCTCAGCTCTTCTCCTTTTAAATAGTTTGTCTCGTCCACCACTGTTGTGTTCGATCTAAAGTCTAGAGAGAGCGAAGCATCCAATTCGCTTTCCGACAATTTCCCGATTGATTTGAGTAAGTGAATGTCTTGATTGATGACAATGTTCTTGGGCTTGTCTTGATATTGAAAGCGGATGTCCCTTGCGTTAAAGGACTCAAGCTTGAGAAGGAAGGGAGAGCTGGCACTGTCTTTTCGCTCAGAAATCACTTCAAAATTTCCCAAGCCATCGACATCAAATTCTAGGTTTATCAGACCTTGGTTTAAACTCAACTTCCGAGCTCTGAAGTCTTCGTTCAGAAGATCAAACACATTGAAGTGAAGACTCAAAGATTGAAGATAGAGTAGGGTGTCGTTGGTGGCGTCTTTCACCTTCGAAGCGGGGAGAAATACCTCGTTGAAATTTAGGCTTACAAAAGGAAGTTCGGTGAATGGAGAAACTTCTAAGCTTTCCACCTTCATCTCCGTCTTCAGTCTGGAATTGAGTTCGCCCAGCACAACAGTTTTGAGCACTTCCTCATACTTCGAGGCAGCATACCACAGCAAACTAGCCCCAAGAGAAATTAGGATTAGGGCTATGATACCTATGATTTTGAGTGTTTTCATCCCAGCTGTTCAAATGTATCAACTGGAAATGCTGCTGGGGATTGTCTCAGATGAAGATTCCAATCATTTTTTAACAGCACCGAGCATTTTGAGTTGACCTACTTCTTGGTCGGTGAGCATACGGGCTTTTCCTCGGGGAAGCATCTTCTTATTGAGCCCGGCAAAAAGTACGCGATCTAGGCGTTCAACATCGTAGCCAAGCGACTCAAAGATCCTCCGTACAATCCGGTTTCGTCCAGAGTGAATCTTGAGACCAATCTCGTTCTTCTTTTCAAGGTAAGAAAGCTCGTCAACCTTAATCGGGCCGTCTTCAAGCTCAATTCCAGTAGAGATTTTTTCAAAGTCTTTTGGATTGAGATTCTTGTCCAATACTGCTTTGTAGATTTTTTCAACCTCGTATTTAGGATGAGTCAATCGCGCCGAAAGATCTCCGTCGTTGGTGAAAAGAAGCAATCCAGTGGTTTGAGTGTCCAAACGGCCAACTGGATAAATGCGCTCTCTACAAATGTTCTTTACGAGCTCAAGAACAGTTCTTCTGCCTTGTGGGTCTTTGAGTGTAGTAACGTAGCCTTTCGGTTTGTTCAACAGCACGTACACCTTCTTTTCGGAAGAGAGAACGCGTCCTTCGTATTCAACTTTGTCGTTGAGCGTTACTTTGATTCCCATCTCGGTAACGACCTTGCCATTCACTGAGACTTTACCTTTTGCGATGAGCTGATCTGCTTCACGTCTAGAGCAAACACCTGAGTTTGCTACGTAACGATTCAGGCGAATTGCTTCATCCTTCCTGATTGGTCCTGTGGGTTTAACTTTCTTCCCTTTCATTCAAATGATGCTTGTACGGCCGCCTTGAAATGTTTCAGTTTGTTCGGCATTTCAATCTTGATGAGGTCGATTCGGGCCTCCAGTGAAATGTTCTTTTCTTTCATGTAAGCTTCCAAGGCCGACTGCAACAAAAGTGCTTTGTTTTCCGATATCAAATCTTCTTCTTGCTCAAGACTTCTGCTTCGAGTTTTCACTTCGACCAGAATCAGCTTGTTTTCTCCTCGAACAAAGAGATCGACTTCGGCTTTTCTCCAGCGCCAATTGCGATCGAGAATGGTGTAACCCTTCGACTCGAGGTATTTGGCTGCCAAATTTCCTCCTTCAACACCTAATTCAAGATGTTCCGCCATTTACACAAAGTTCAAACTTACTTGATCGCCTACAACTAAGTTGGCCATTCGGCCCATCACCAAGCAGCGATTGTCGCTGATGTGTCCGGCCGGGAAATCGAAGGCAATCGGGAAGCGGTATTCCCGGGTTGCTTCAAGAATGAGGTCTTGTAAATCTCTGTGCGAAAACCAATCTCCAGCATCCGAAACTTTCGTCATTCCGCCAACGATGAGTCCGGCCAATTCGTCGAATTTTCCTGCGAGCTTGAAGGATTGAATCATTCGATCTACAGCATAGAGCGATTCGGAGACTTCTTCAATAAATAAAATCTTGTGTTTCGGATTGAAATCGAGCTCTGTTCCTTGAAGGTTGTGAAGCAAACTCAAATTCCCACCAGTGAGAATGCCGCTTGTTATCCCAGTTCTGTTTTTGGGTGAAGAGGGCAATTCATAGTGTAAGGTTTTTCCTTTTAGAGTATGGATTAGGCTGTCTAAGCTTTCGGGGCTGTTCCTCGAAAAATCCAAGGGCATAGTGGAATGCAAAGAGCACAATCCAAAAGAGTTGCTTAGAAGGGAGTGGAAGAGCGTGATGTCTGAAAAGCCAGCGATCCACTTTGGTTTTTTTCGGAAGAAACTGAAGTCAAGTAAGTTCAAAATTCGGATGCTTCCATAGCCGCCTCGAAGACAGAGAATGGCCTTTATGCTTGGGTCGTTGAGCGCATGCTGGAAGTCGGAGGCGCGCTCTTCGTCGCTTCCTGCAAACCCACCGTTTTCTTTTAGTGCGTTCGGCCCAACCCAAACCGAATAGCCTTTTTCTTCAAGAAAGTGCTTCGCAAGATCAATGACATCGGAAGTCAGCTTTTTTGCTGGGGCAACCAAAGCAATGGTGTCGCCATTGGTCAATCTGGGAGGAAGTTTGAACGATTGCATTTCAAGGCAAAGGAAAGCTTCCCACGAAAATGAAGAAGCACAATTTTTAAAGAATGCTGAACAAGCCCTCTTTAAGTCATTCATCGGCTGCCAGCATTGTCTACTTTTGCCGATCGTGGAAAAAAAGAAAAGGTACCTCGTTACTTCGGCCCTGCCTTATGCAAATGGCCCACTTCATATTGGTCATTTAGCCGGCGCCTACCTTACTGCAGATACTTATGTGAAGTACCTCAGGTTGAAGGGTGAGGATGTGCTTTACATCTGCGGAAGCGATGAGCATGGAGCAGCCATCACCCTGCGAGCCAAGAACGAAGGCATCAGCCCGCAAGAGATTGTAGATAAGTACCACAATCAAATCAAGACTTCCTTTGAGCAATTGGGTTTTGATTTCGACATCTACCATCGAACTTCTAGCGACATCCATCGTGATACTGCCCAAGATTTTTTCAAAATGCTCGACGACAAAGGCATTTTTAATGTTGAGCGCAGTGAGCAGTATTACGATGAAGAGTACAAACAATTTCTTGCCGACAGATACATTACGGGTGAATGTCCGAAATGCAGTCACCCAAGTGCCTACGGAGATCAGTGTGAGAATTGCGGAAGTTCACTCAGTCCAACTGAACTCATCAATCCAGTTTCAACCCTAAGCGGCAAGTCACCAATCTTAAAAGAGACGGAACATTACTACCTGCCTCTAGATGAATCTCAGGATTGGGTAAGTGAATGGCTCGAAAGAGGTTTGGACGACGGAGTTGAACAGCACGATGTTTCCGAATGGAAAAAGCATGTATTGGGTCAATGCACTTCTTGGCTCAAAGAAGGACTGAAGCCTCGCGCTATGACCCGCGACCTCGATTGGGGAGTTCCAGTTCCAGGAAAGCCAGGGAAGGTATTGTACGTTTGGATGGATGCTCCAATTGGCTATGTGAGCGCCGCCAAGCAATGGGCTTTAGATCACAACAAGAGCTGGGAGTTGTATTGGAAGGAAACGGACACGAAGCTGGTTCATTTCATTGGTAAAGACAACATCGTATTCCACTGCATCATTTTCCCAATCCTATTGAAACTTCATGGAGGATTCGTATTGCCGGATAATGTTCCAGCAAACGAGTTCATGAATTTAGAGAGCAAGAAAATTTCGACTTCTAGAAATTGGGCGGTTTGGGTACACGAGTACATCGAATCGTATCCAGAGCGTTTGGATGACCTCCGTTATGTATTGACTTCCATCGCACCTGAGTCAAAAGATGCAGAGTTCACCTGGCTCGATTATCAGGCCCGAGTGAACAATGAGTTGGTGGCGATTTTGGGAAATTTTGTGAACCGAAGTGTGGTGCTCACACACAAATATTACGAAGGGGAGATTCCGGACGTTGAGCTTAAGGCAGAAGATAATCACTTTCTGAACAAAGCCCAAGAATTCGTTCAGCAAATCGAACAAGATATTGAAGCCTATCGTTTCCGCTCGGCGCAAGCGGCGATGATGAGCATTGCGCGCATTGGGAATAAGTATTTGGCCGACGAAGAACCTTGGAAACAGATTAAGACAGATCCAGAACGTGTGAAGCAAATCTTGCGCACTGCGATTGATTTGTGCGCCTGCCTTTCGATGGTTTGCCATCCGTTCCTTCCGAATACAGGTGTAAAATTGAGGCGCATGTTGGGTGCTGAAGCACACTCTTGGCCAACGACTTATTCAGAGTACAGCACTATGCGTTCAGGGAAATTGGCACAGACAGAAATGCTGTTTTCTAAGGTGGAGGATCAACTGGTCGAAGATGAGACCAATCGCTTGCAATCGTCTAAAGAGATTATTGAAGAACCAAAAACCAATTACGTGGAATTCGAAGATTTTGGCAAGATGGACTTTAGGGTGGGGGAGATTCTCTCTGCTGAAAAACACCCAGATGCGGATAAATTGCTTGTGTTGAAAGTTCAGAATGAAGACAAAGTGCACACCATTGTTTCTGGAATTGCACAGCAGTTTAGTCCAGAAGAAGTGACTGGTAAGAAAGTATGTTTCTTGGCAAATTTGAGCCCCAAGAAACTAAGAGGGATTCTTTCTGAAGGCATGATTCTGATGGCTGAGAATGAAGCTGGAGAATTGGCCTTTTTGGAGCCGAGCAAGGCCATGCCTGCTGGTGCAAAGGTGAGTTAGAGTTTTTCTTGGCCCCCTTAGTTCAAGCCTGTCTAAGGACAGGTAAAGGATACCTGCCTGCCGGCAGGCAGGGAACAAGAGATACTTAAGCAGAAGCGTTCATTGATTTTAACCGGCCCCATAGTTCAAGGGATAGAACAAAAGTTTCCTAAACTTTAGATCCAGGTTCGAGTCCTGGTGGGGTCACTACAATTATTTTTAATACGCTGAAAAACAAATACTTGTTTCTATAAGCCTCTCTTCGTGGTACGTTATATGGCACGAAATGAAGATAATTAGCTCAGATTCTCGTCTAATGTATCCTTTTCAACAGGTGCGGTTTGCTTGATACTAGAGCTGCCCTCGATCTTCTCCCTCACTCATCCCTTTTGAACAGTTTATTGTGCGTTTCTGGTGTGGATAACCTGAATTGAATGTGCATTAATAATGAGGGTTCTCGTCTAGAAAGCACCCTACATTTGGATTTATCAATAAAGAAAAGGCATAAAAAAAGCCCAAAGAGGAGCAACTCTCGGGGCTTATGTCAATAAGTAATCAAATCCGTTAAAAATTGAAAACCATGTACAAAAATAGTAAACCCTTTCTCTCTGTCACAGAAGCGGCAGAATTTCTCGACCTTTCTAAAGCCAGCGTTTACCGCCTTGTTCATACAGGGCGGTTGAAAAGCTACAAGCCTTTCGGCAAGAAGCTGTATTTCTCAGAAGATGCTTTAACCTCTTGCATCACTAAAGACGGCTTCTCGAACTGACCCCCTTGGGGGCGGTTCTGCCCTCCTTAACTTCTTAGGAGATCAGCCTCCTTGCATTTTTTAACGCTCTGACGAAAAAGAGCTAATACAAATCTTATGAGTAAAAAGACGAACGACGGGCTTTATATGCAGCACCCTGTAAAGTACATCCAGACAATAAAGGGAAAGAGATTCCTTAGCAAATTAGGCGTAGAAGGTTATGGTCTTCTGTGGCTCATCCGGGAACATTTGTTTAACGAACATCCAAACTCCATTTCTATTGAAGACATTGGGTACTTGGGCGACGAGTGGGCCATAGAAACTGTGTTTCTCGCTGACATTGTTGAATATCTAATAGACACTGGCGAACTAATCAAGATCGATGAAAGCTACAAATCAACTTTTGTAGATAGCCAGTGGGACAACATTACTGGCTCGAAGGTTTCTGGTAGCTATGGTGGTCAGAAAGCACAAAACTCACAACCCACATTTGAGGCTTTTAGTAATTGCCTTACGGAAGGGCATATTTATAATGAACAAGTTGAAGAGGCCTGGGGAGATCTAACTATTGAACAACAACGATGGGCAATAGCTAAAGCCAAAAACTCGTCGAAGATTACAAATGGACTTTCTTTTCTCTCTGAAATCAAGATGAGAGGGGTAGGATAGTTCAACGCCCCTTAAACACCCCTTTAAGTATAAGATAAGAACAGATAAGATTAGAACAGACTATACAAGACAAGAAAAAAAAAGAGAAGAAAAGACTGTTCTTTTTCAAGACGAAAGAAGATGACTTCAAAGAATTTCAATTTGGTGGTATTCACAGGAGATACCTCAAAAGGCAATCAAGGTTACATTAAGTACCGAAAGCAAAATAACCTCAAAAGGATTCTGGCTTACATCGACAAAACTTTTCCGCTTTGGGCATTCTGCAACATCACAGACAGGAAAACGGAGCAGAAATGGACAATAAAAAAAGCCGACCTGCACTAAGTACGGATCGGCTTCTAAAAAGATGAACGACATCTTCTTTCTGTCATCTAAGATACCTCAAGACCCCGTAGAAATCCTACTTAATGAAGGGGTACTTTTCAACTTGTATTAACAATCAGACGAAGTTGAAAAATGAATACAGTTCAGAATATTTTGCCACGACAACGCGCGCGTAGAGAGAAGGGTGAAATAAAAATACTTCGGTACTATAAAAAGGGGCTTAAGTGATGTTGGCATTAGCTACATCGCTCTCTCAAGGAAGCAATTATAAACGAATTGAATTTTATCACTTTTTTCAGCTTCAGTTGATAAAATTTTATCTGAATTTCTGTTTGAAGAGCTGAATGGGTTTTGAATTTCAATTGATACTAGTAATGAGTTTTGAAATAGTTCACTCAGTTCAGGTGAAATATCAATTGAATTTCTGGAAGTTTTGTATTTATCCAACAAAATGCCCAAATCTTCCTGAGCATTTTCAAATTCTACTATGTAATTTTTTGCATTATCAAAGATCAGGGCAATTCTTATCAAACGACCCAGTTCTAGTGGTTGCTTAAATTGCAAGTTCATGGCTGTTTGCTGCTGAATAATCAAAGTTTTAGTGTTATTCATATCAGTGAACTTGCAAAACATTTCTCTCGCTCCTTCATTATAAAAACGTATCCATTTTGAAACAGTTGTTTGGTTTTTACCAAAAACCGAGGAGGTACTATTTTTCTGTTTTTTAAACTGTTTGTCACATTTCTGAGCTAGAGATCCATGGGATAATCCCATGATGCAAAGGAGTG
>Ga0209309_10000830_pt1 | contig 33374 bp, 28 predicted proteins | sample COGITO_mtgs_1204_2_FD_184807 | JGI IMG/M metagenome (GOLD analysis project Ga0209309, IMG submission 184807) | Pelagic marine microbial communities from North Sea - COGITO_mtgs_120412 (SPAdes) (version 2) | ecosystem: Environmental > Aquatic > Marine > Epipelagic ... | reverse complement strand
TAGAGGGGTTACCCGTTACTCAGCGTAGTGCCAGTAGGGAAGAATGTGAAGGTAATTGGCGTAGTAGGGCCAATCGTTTTCATCCCAGCCTGATTCAATATGTATGCCTTCTTCGTCTAAGTACCAGCTATCAGGAAAGGGAATGGTGTTTTGCTCCGAACTAGCTGCAAAAATGCCATAGAAGCCATCACTATAGAAACCAAGGTTTTCGAGAGGGGCTACCCGTCACTCCGCCCAGCGCCAAAATGAAGCGTGAGTCTTCTCTGAGTAATTGGTACTTATGGTTGGAGAGTTGCCATTATTGCCATCATGTGCCTGCACATCATGACTATAAGGCCACCCCGAGAGAGGAATCCACCCATCTGCTAATTTTTCCTGAATACATGAAGTAAGAGCAGATGGCGCACCTCCCTCACAATAGCTATACTCCACTTTCGGTCGTTCGTGGGTGTAGCAATAGCAGCCTCGCTGTTCTGATGCTTGCGAGTCATCAATATCACCATCAGTTTCTATGTAATAGGGGTGAAAACCTCCGGTATATCCGGAATAGGTTAATGCTTCGAGTGGGCTTTCTAGCCAACTTGAACTTGTTACTCCGCTCCAGACTCGTCCTATCTCGAAAACATTAGGCAACTTCCATTTGCCGGGTAGTGTAGAACAATTCTCTAAACAAGGAAAATAGGGCATATTTCCAGCGTAATAAATTGCTGTTGTACTATCATCATTGAGGTATAAGTCCTCCTCACTAAACTCATTCCCGAAAAGACTTAAAAGGTCAAGCAAATCTGCAGTCCCTATCATGTCGTCTCCGTTAGAATCAGGATTGTAAGGGAACTCCACAAGTCCTGTTTGCGCTCCAGCGGTCACTGCGACCACGAGCGCGATTAGCGTCATCAAGTGCTTCATTTCAGTCAATTTGGTATTACTAATATAAGACCAAACCAACCATTGAGTAAAAACACATGATTAATGTTAAGTCCCAACAGAGCATAACTGTCCCGTATTCAACAAACAAAAAACAAGCTAGCATTAGCTGTATGGTTGATTAGAAGTAAAGGGGATAGCTTTCGACTTGTTGCGAACGCTTCATGTAAGAAACCAAGCGTAAAACGTGACCTGGTGGGAGGGCCTCTTAAAAGGCCCAAGGAACGAGGTCACAGCCCCCTCAATTCGGACTATTAGCTGGCCTTACGATGGGTTCGGAAAAAAGGGGAAACTCGTGTTTTCCTCTTGTCGTTATGTCTTAGAAGGTACAACAAAATCCGGACATAGAGTTCAAAAAAGTATGCACAAAACGGACTAGTTATTTACACGGAATTTTCACTCTACTTCGCCGTAATACGCTGAAAATGAGAAGGAAACGAAGCACCCCTGTTGCCTCGCTAATTCGACAGCTTCTGCCTTTTACCTGTGCTGTCCGAGTGCTCGTTACCAAGACAAGTCCTACCCCACCTATGGGTGTAAAATCTGTTTGTCTGATGGCTCGAAAGGACTATCCCATCTGCTCAATCTGATTGCAAAGCGTTCAACTTCAGCTCAATACTCGCTTCCCCATACTTTCAGCCCACAGCTCATCGTTATAACATTAGTGAGTGCCTGAAGCACTTTTTGAAATCCATCCTCAAGCTCTTAAAGATGAAAGGCATACTAATCATATTTTGCATTGCACTATCACATCTTGCAAACTGCCAAATCCTCGAGGATATCCTTGACGGAACGCATGTACCTAATACAGAGAAGGAACTAGCTCAACCCATGTTGCTGAGCATGGCTCCTCAAAGCGGCATACCGTTCGAGGTGTTGGTCATTTTGCTTGGAGACTTCGACCCCGACAGTCTATACACCGATGGCATGAACGGGAAGTTGAGCGAGGACCTTCAGCTGTATGCCGTTTTTGAAGGTGCTGAAACGCTGCACCTCCCCCTTTTCGAAGCGGGCGTCTACAGTATTGTGTGCCTGGATGAAGAGGAGAATTACGTTGGCGAAGGTGTATCCATTGTGGTCAATGACCAATTCGTGGACAGATTAAAAGGGCAAGGCTATCTGCAGGATGGCGAGAGTATGGCCATTTCAACCAGTCCGCTCCGAATTGGAAGAGAAAAAGGAGCATTCATCTGCTTCAATCAAGCCCCCCTAACAGAATGAAAACAGCTGAAATGATGCGCAAAAAGTACAGTACTCTTTTGATGCAGGAGCTCGTCATGATGGAGGATTATGGATTTTACCTTCCATACAGAGCCTTCATTGAGGCAACCGGTAACGCGCCAGAAAATGATGACTTCCTGCAGGACCTCATCAACGACAGCGTGTCCTTCACTTACAAAGGCAAAGACGGCAGACGATGGAAGGAATTCTTCTGGGAAGGCGAACTAGAACCCAACAGCTACCTCGAGGCCGTTGTTGAAGGCTGACCGGCTCAATCCCGGGCCAACACTCACGTCACTTTTCTCCGGTCAGTTTGCTTCAGAAATCACATGAGCCGCAGCACAACAGACAAGTCATACCACCATTCACCATGAAGAACATCATTTTAATTTTTGCCCTTATTGCAAACGTAGCTTCGGCTCAGTACATGCATTTCAGAATCATTCCTGACCACGACCACAACATGTTGTCATCTTCTGACAACGATAGTGTGGAGTGGGTTGTATTCATCGACGACCTATACGAACCGTCCGAAACTCCAGACTTCAAACCGTTGCGCGAAGCGGAGTGTATTTTTGATTCAGGCTCTACTGTCCTGAACTACAGAACGTACACACTCGGTACTCATCACCTGCTGCTACGCAACAAGTTTAGCGGACAGAACATCGCATACGCAGTCCTGCACATTGACTACAATGCCCGAGATTTCAGAATGAGCCGGGGAGGAGTGTTTACAATGTGGATTTTTGAACACGATGACCCATACGCAGTGTATGCGCCTACACGGGAGAATAAGTGGGATACCCCTTACTTTACTCCGGGGTTACTGAATTAAAAGGAGGCCCGTGTCTTTGAGAATTCCACAACTACAATAAGAGGGGTTTACAGCAGCCCAAGACCGTTGATTCACCAGCGGGTTTAGCCACCCATATGGAGGCAACGAATCAATCCGCTTTTTACACGATGCTTTATGATTGGACTACCATTCATGTACTGCACAATGAACGTGTCTAGTAGCTTTTCGTCATCCCACAAGTCAATGATGTAACTGACTTGAGTGGCGCAGCTTGGGATGAGAAGGAAGTTCGTGTTCTCTACTGTGCATTCCCAATCGAGTGTTCCATCTTGATGATAGTATTTGACTACCGCATCGTAGTCAACGCTTAGGTCAGCGTCAAATCGCTGTCCACAAATCTGAGCACTCACAGATGATGCAATCGTCAGAGTACAGACAAGAGATACAATGTGCTTTTTCATGATTGGGGCGGTACAAAGTATTCGGCAAACTCCAACCCAAATTGTCTGACTAACTGTTCAGACCCAACACCTTGTTTGAGCTCATTCACAAAGCAGAAGTGGCTATACCCATACCTGCGGTAACAATACATGAGCACCCACTTACCTCTAAACTCCTTCAGTTGACCTCTTTGATTTTCGCGCACGCGGAATATGGTAAAATATTGTGGCGAGTGAACTTTACATGAAGGGCTATCACGGCTGAATTCGCAAATCGTACCGCCGCATTTTTCATTCAAGTAATCAAAGAGTTCTTGTCTCAGCGCGTACTTTCTCGCTGTATAGGTATCCTCCTCAAGGAGGTTGTGAAACAGTCTCGAGAACTCCTGAAGGTCAATCTTTCTTTTTGCCATTCGATTCGATTTTGTCCAGTCCGCAGAAGCACGGCCTACTAATTAAAACTCCAAATCGATTGATATATTTCTTTGAATCCAGCGCATTAGTCTTTTTTGAAAATAATACCTTGTAGCACCCACGTTGACGAAAAAGCAAGAGACATGAAGCGCCTCCTTCCATTTCTGATTTTACTGGCCATGGGCTGTTCCAACCCGACAGACTCGCCTTATTGTTGCCCGCCTCAGCCTTTGAAGGGTGCACGGATCCAGATGCGTGCAATTACGACGCGAATGCCACCGCGGACGACGGATCTTGCGACTACCTGGCATATGAGATCAACATCCAAGACAATGTGTGCACGGGAGGAGAAGAAGGAGCAATTACCGTTGAGTTGCTCGATGGCTCCCTCGTCGTCCTTTACTATACACTGGATGCGCTGGATGGATCGGAGCCCAATGAGGACTGGATAGGTGCGTTTGGCGACTTAGCTGCGGGCACCTACGAATTAGGGATTTATGGAGAGGACTGTATTGCCACCGAGGTCATTGTTATCACGGAACCTTCGGGAATGGCATTGGAAGTGTCGGTTGAGGCTGTCGCGGACGATGGCAGCGGCAACGGATCGGCGGAAGCCACTGTGACGGGAGGAACAGCGCCTTACGATATTGTATGGTATGACGACGACGGCGCATCTGTTGCAAATTCTCAAATGGTTCACGGCACCTATTTCGTTAGTGTCACAGACGCACTCGGATGTACTGTCCTCTTGAATGTCGTAATCGAACTTGTGGAAAGCGTAAGTTCACCTGTGGAGTCAGAAGAGACGCTGGTTGCTTATCCGAATCCTACAACGGGGTTGCTTAAAGTTGAAAACCTTCATCAAAATTGGAGAACCATCAGCGTGGTCAATGAAGTGGGTCAAACCGTCCACATTCATCAACGTGTGCAAAACAGCTCCGCTACCATTGATGTGTCTCATCTCGAGTCAGGAATTTACATCTTACAAGTGAATGGAGGGGATGTCACTGAACGACGAAGTGTCACGGTTATCGTGCGCTAACCCTCGTGTTCGAATGCTTCTTGATTGAGCCCTCAGCCGCAGACTGAAGTCTTTTTTCAATTGTTTGCTCGTGCATAAAAAAACCAGCCCTTCGGCTGGTTTTTTCTTGCGGAGAGACTGGGATTCGAACCCAGGCGACGGTTGCCCGTCGACAGATTAGCAATCTGCTCCGTTACCACTCCGGCACCTCTCCCTTCCGATTAAATTTTCAGAAGCGGCGGCAAAGTTACGATAAACCTTGGCGAAAACAACAAAATTGACTATCTTCCTAGCCTGATTCTTTTGACCAAATAAAAAAACACCTCTTCGATGAAAAAAGTTCTGATTCTCAGTGTGTTTGCATTCTTCGCTTTTGCTGCGAATGCTCAATCTGAAGCTTCGACTGCTTCAAAATCAACCACATCCCAAGTAGCGGATTCCAAAAAGGACGCTAACTCGTCAACGAAAAATGTCGCTTTGGGTGGTACAGCCACCAAGGGCCAGACTGTCTCGAAGACTGAGAAGTCATCTTGCTCTAGCGATTCCAAGAAAACAGCAAGCAACGGAAAAGCTTCTTCTTGCTGCTCAGGTAAGTCTCAAGCCGCTTGCGGTTCTGCGAAAACAGCGGATGCTGGTGAAACTAAAAGTACTTCTTGCTGCTCAGGTAAGTCAGCTTCGACTTGCGCCAAGGGCAAGGATAATGGGGATGCTCCTAAAAAGGACTGAACCGACCTCTGTCTGTTAGAAGACAGAATCAACACCATATCGCCGCACTCGAAAGAGTGCACAATCTTGCCAAAGATTTGAATAGAAAGACCATCCTCAGGGTGGTCTTTTTTTATGGGCTGGTTTTCATTGTGCTCTGAGCAACCGGGTCAAAAAACAAAACGCTCTTCCGCCAAATTAGCGATGTGCTCTCCTATGGCCAAAGCAGCTGTCGCAGCGGGGCTTGGCGCGTTCAATACGTGGATGTTGCGATCGGTATACGAAATACGGAAGTCGTCTCGGGTGTCACCGTCTTGCGAAAGCAGCAGGGCTCGCACGCCTGAGCGACCCGGACGGAGGTCATCCATCGTCAAATCGGGAACCATTCGTTGCAAGGTCTTCAAGAACAACCGCTTCGAAAAGGCGCGGCGGTATTCGTTGATGCCAAACGCCATGTTTTGAAAAAACAACTTCCATGTGCCTCCGTATCCCAAGGCTTCCATTGTATCTCTGAGATCAAAATCCGTTTTGCCATACCCCTCTCGCTTGAACGTGAATACAGCATTGGGTCCACATTCTACTTCGCCGTCCGTCATTCGCGTGAAATGCACGCCCAGGAAAGGGAAATCTGGGTTGGGAACCGGATAAATTAAATTCCGGACCTTGTGCTTGGCTTGGTCCGTGAGTTCGTAATAATCGCCTCGGAAACCTACCACCCGCTCCTTGAGGTCGACACCGTCCTTACGCGCCAAACGATCCGCCTGCAAACCTCCGCAAACTACGACATGCTTGGCGCGGTACCCCTCTTTTTTCTGATCCGTTCTCACGACCGTCTCGTCACCGTCTCGCTCAAAATCATTGACCGCTTCACCAAGCCTCAACGCGCTCTTGGGCTGAGCGGCTAAGGCAAGCTCTACCATCTTGGCCGTTGCTGCGCGGTAATCAATGATCCCCGTGCACGGAACCCACAAGGCGTCTATTCCCTTGCAATGCGGTTCGATCTCTCGCAGTTGATCTCCATTGATTCGCTCCAGTCCTTCAATCTCGTTTTGCTGACCAATCCCATGGATTTTTTCGAGCATGGGCACTTCGGATTCTTCCACTGCAACCACCACTTTTCCGCACACATCGTGCGGGACCTTGTGCTCTTGTGCAAAACGCACCAAGGCACGGCGCCCTTCTACGCAATTTTTGGCTTTGAGCGATCCCGGAGGGTAATAGAGGCCTGAATGAATGACCCCTGAGTTATTGCCCGTCTGATGCTCGGCCAACCCCTTCTCCTTCTCGATCAATAACATCGACCGATCTGGAAACCGCTGCTGCAATTGATAAAGCGTTGCTGCGCCAACAATTCCACCTCCTACTATAATGACATCAAAAGAGGTTTGTGCTTCGTTCACTTCATTCATCGCCGCAAAAGTACAACGGGAATAATCACACGGAATGAGTCATTGGGGCTATCTTGGCCAACATGTCCCAAAAATCAGCTTTGCAAAGTCAAAAAGTCAAAAATGCCTGGGCCATGTATGACTGGGCCAATAGCGTTTACTCGCTGGTCATTACGACTGCCATCTTCCCCATCTTTTACAATTCGCTCACCTCCGAACGCAATGCAGAAGGCGACATCATCAATGACATCGTCGTCTTTTTCGGTAAGACATTCATCAATACACAGCTTTATAGCTACGTACTCGCCGCGAGTTTTGTGGTGGTCATTTTTGCATCGCCCTTTTTGAGTGGAATTGCCGATGTATCGGGGAAAAAACTTCAGTTAATGAAGATTTTTTGCTACCTCGGTTCAGCGGCCTGTGTGACCATGTATTTTTTTGACCCTGAACATCTGGAGTGGAGCATGTTTAGCTTGTTTATAGCGAACATTGGATTCTGGGGAAGCTTGGGGTTTTACAACGCCTTTCTACCTGAAATTGCTCCACCAGAGGAACATGATCGGTTGAGTGCCAAGGGATATGTCATGGGCTATGCGGGAAGTGTGCTGCTTCTCTTGGTCTGTTTGGGTCTCATTTTGAAGGTGGGTGGACATCTGACCCCGTGGGCTTTTGTGCTGGTGGGAGTGTGGTGGGTCAGTTGGGCACAACCTGCCTTTCGAAAACTGCCTTCCAACCCTTTCCAAAAAAAGGTCACGCGCAACCTCTTCAGTCACGGATTCCGTGAGTTGAGGAAAGTCGCAGGTGAGTTGCGGGGACGGAAGGACCTGGTGCGCTACCTCTGGGCATTTTTTGTGCTCTCCATGGCCCTTCAGACCATCATGCTGATGGCTTCTTCATTCGGCATCAAGGAAGTCAACCTTGCGGATGATCAGCTGATCATCGCCATCATCGCCGTTCAATTGCTGTCGATTCCCGGGGCATTCTTTGTCTCCTGGGTGAGCAGTAAGCTGGGCAACATTCCCACCTTAATTGGCTGTGCGGTCATTTGGGCTGGCGTTTGTGTTTACGCTTACAGGCTCGTGCATGACGTGAATGGATTTTTTATTGCGGCCGGCATCATCGGATTTATGATGGGCGGCACTCAGAGTTTGAACCGGAGCAGTTACTCCAAAATGTTGCCTGAAACCGAGGATCACGCTTCGTATTTCAGTTTTTATGAAGTCCTAGAAAAAGGAGGCTTAATCATCGGTATGTTCAGCTGGGGCTACATTGAAGGATTCACCGGATCCATGCGATCGAGCATTCTCGCCCTGGTCATCTTTTTTGCGATTAGCATCGGATTTCTCAGCTTCATTCCCAAGAAGCAACCGAGCTGAATGGAACCTTTCGGCCACCTAGTAGATTTTTCACGCACTTGAATCCCTGCGGGTAATGCCGGAGAATCTCAGCGATTCTTGGGGAGAAAGGCGTGTTCGAGCAATTCGAATTCAACGCGGCGGTTTTGCTGCCGACCCGATTCGGTGTCGTTGTCTGCCGCGGGGATTTGACTTCCATGCCACGCCAATTTCAGGCGCGCTGGATCTACCCCCCTTTCTCGAAGCGACTCCATAACCGTCTGAGCACGTCGCTCACTCAACATCAGGTTATACGCCTGCGTTCCAATGAAGTCGGTGTGGCCGTTGACCTCAATCACCAAAAATCGATTGGCCCGCATTTCTGCGGCCACTCCTTCCAATTGCTCGTATGCGTTCTCGGTCAACTCGGCAGAATCAAAATCAAACAGCACAGCATCCCAACGCACGTGCTCCCGCTGATACACTTGCCACGGCGGATCCGTGACTTCCGATTCAATGGTCCGATTTAAGCACGAGCAATCCTCCGGAGAACTTACTGAATGCACATAAATGTCATCCAGGTACACATACGCCCAACCACTGGCATCATCCGGAGCATCCTGTCTTTCCAGCACCTGCAATTCATCGGGTGCTCGAAAATTACCAACGGTAATGAACGATTCACCGCCTGACGATTGAAACACATCGCTGAGCTTGGTCCAGCTCCACCGGTCGCTCATTAAATTTAACAAAGGATTCTCTACTTGAGCGTCCAAGGACAATCGCCCTTCCCCCACTTCCCTGATCGGATTCACTCCAAAATGAAAGCCCAAGCCATCCGTAATCAGTCGGCCTGCATCTGCTGCGCAAACCCACCATTCTACACAAATCCATTCACCTTCATCGAGCGGACGCTTCAACTCAGCATGCAGGTATTCGCGGTATTCAGGTTTGGACGCGGCATAGAGTACTATTCCACTGTAAGCATCGCCTTCGAGCGGTGCTTGCTGACCAAATGCATTCATCGGCACCCCTGCGCCGGTGCCCGCGGCGCACACATCAAAATGATCCGGTGTACCGGAGTTGGACTGCTTCCAATGCTTGAGGGTCTTTAATTCCGTCTGCGTAAAATCATTGGGGCACCAGTTCATCTCTTCAAAGCCCGCGTTGTGCACCAAGTTTTGAGCGGAGTTGCGGAGATGAAATACTCCGCAGGCCATGAACATCAATGCAAAAGAAAGCCACCCACGCCCGAGGCGAAGGTGGCTCCAATGCATTGAACAACAAGGTTGTAAGCTCACCCCGTGTTCTCTCTTATTTCATCAATTCGAAGACGACCCGGCGGTTCTTCGCGCGGCTGATGTCCGAATCGCGGGTGCTTGCGGGATCTGTTTCTTCCATGGAATCCACAACGAAACGATCCAATCCCAATCCCATTTCCGTAAATTTCTTCACCACTTCTTCCGCCCGTTTGAGACCCAATTCGCGGTACCTCGGATTGATTTTACCCTCGTTTGATTCATCCGTATCGGTGTGACCGATGACTTTCAGTTTCCACGATGGATTGTCCTTCAAAATACTGGCTAACCGTGAAATTGCCATTTCACCTGCACCCGTAGGTCGGCGTTTCAAAAACGCATAATACACGCCTGAAGCGCTGACCACATCGGCCGGTGCTGCATCTGGGCCAAGAGCTGCTTCTCCAAACACCAAATCTGTTCGCACCTCGTCTGCAGCAGAACATGCGCATTGCGACTTGGCATCAATGGGAGTCACCTTGATGTTATCCAGGTAGTAGTAAGCATGGCCTCTGGTTGTTCCAACAACTCCAGCTGGTTTCCTAACCTTTTCGTCTTCGATGTCTTTGTCAGCATGAAACCCGCCAATGATCAAAAACTCCTCTTCGCCCGTACCTATGAAGGTTCCACAGACCGTCTCCCATCCATCTAACAAGGACATGACTTTGTCCGTTTTGTGAAGCACATCAGGTGCTCGAACAATCAATCCTGTATTGCCTTGTTCTATTTTGCGATCGCTCAATACCGCTCCAATGCCATTCACCGCATAGCGGGACAAATCACTCAAGCTAATGTCAAAGGAAACGCAGTACAATTGGTTTTTCTCCAATTCCGTCATCAGTTCCACTTCGAAATAGGTACGACTCATCTTCGGGTCTTTCGTGTACGCCCGCATGCCAGCATAGCACACCCCATCTGAAGCGTCTTGAACACCGTACGCGTTGTTTGGGATGTTGACCTTTTCCGACTTCAAGCCTTCACCGTAGAGATCGAGCATCGATTCAGTCGCACTAAACCAATCCTCCGTGTACAGTTCCAGCTCGCCTTGCTTCTTCAATTTGCGCAAGTCAGAATTTTCAAAACTGCCGTTGGGCACCAAATTGTCCTCTTGCGCGTAGCCGGGATTCCAACCTGCAACCAGCGCCACGAGGACGGTCAAAAATCCAAATTGTTTGATTGTATTCATACCTGTTGTTTTCATTTCTTTTCGGCTCACACCGGAGCGCAATTTAGCGACCGCCTCGTTGCTGGCAAAATATCATTTTTCAGCGCGATTTAGTCATCAATCTCTGATCAATGCAGAATTTTAAAAACCGCTTCTTTGAGAAGAAACGCATCCGGGGTACTCACATTGCCTTGCCCTTTTGCTTTCCGGTCAGCCTCCCGTAAGTAGCCAAAAATCCTGCCAACTTTGTCCAGCGGATAATGGCGCGCCGCCTCCGCGTACTGTTTTACCGCGAATGGAGCACAGCGAAGTGCCTTGGCAGCGGCGGGCCCAGAGCGGTCCTTGAGGCCGTGGTACGCATATACTTTGCTAAAATAGCTATTGAGCACCGGCATGATCATCGCGACAGGATGGTCTTTGGGATTCGCAGCAAAAAATTCTGTAATGCGCTGAGATCGGACCAAATCCTTCGATCCCAGTGCCCTTTGCAGTTCAAAAACATTGAAGTCCTTGCTAATGCCAATGTGCTTCTCAATGTGTTCTGGAGCGATTTCCGTTCCAGCAGGCAAGACAATCTGCAGCTTGTTCAATTCGTTGACCACTTTTCGCAAGTCGTTGCCCAAGTACTCTGCTAAAATCTGGGTTGCAGGTCCTGAAATGCTTAATCCACTTTCGCGAACAAACCCAGAAATCCATTCTGCAAGCTTATAGTCACGCACTTTTTCACTCAAGAACAAGATCCCAGCGCGGCTGATAGCTTTAACCGCCTTGAGCCGGCCATCAGCCTTCTTGTTTTTGAAACAAAAGACGAGTACGGTCGAGTTGACGGGAGAGTTCGCATACGCTTCCAACTTTTCCATGTCTTCTTTCCTGCGCCATGCATTCCAATCCTGCGCTTCCCGCATCAGCACCAATTGGCGATCCGCCATCATGGGAAACCGACGTGCCGTTTCGAGCACTTGATCAATGTTGGAATCTCTTCCGTACAAAATCGTCTGATTGAAGTCTCGCATCGACTCCTCCACCACTTCAGCTTCCAAAGCCTTGGCAATTTCATCAATGAAAAAAGGCTCCTCTCCGTGGAGGAGATACACCGGCTTGAAGGATCCGGCCTGGACATCGCGAATGAGTTGGCGGTGCGGCATGCCCACGAAGATAATGGTTGGACGGAATGGCCCGCTCCTCTGTGTGCGGTATTTTTGAACCCATGCCCGCTCCTTCCGCACACCCTCAAATTCAATTGGGACCGCGTTCATTCGACGTGCTCCAGCTGCCTCCCTTTGCGTTGCAGTGGAGGGTTCAAGGTCCAGAGCAGACGCTGCAAGTCAAGTGCTTGTCCCGAAAAAAGTTCGTCGCCTTGGAGCCCGAAGAATGGGTGCGACAGCATTGGGTTCACTACTTATCATCAGAATTAGGGTATCCGTTAGGTCGGATTGCCGTGGAGCAGCCCCTGCAACTGAATGGCCTCGCTCGTTTTGCGGACATCGTTTGCCATGATAACGCGGGCATTCCTCTGTTATTGGTAGAGGTCAAACGCCCGAACATCGCCCTGTCTGCATCAGTCTTGAATCAAGTTCTCCGTTATCATCTGACCCTGCAGACCCCCTTGGTCATCATTTCCAATGGCATTCAACATCAAGCCTATCACTTCCAAGGAGGGCAATTTAAATCCCTCGATCGCCTTCCTCCCGGCCCATCTTCGACCGTCTCAAACAAGTGAATCCAACCTCCTTTGCAAGGAAATTCGCAGAGATAGCGCTGTTGGAGTATTTTCGCACCCATAGATTCGAAATTTCATTCCATGATCATCCAAGAAATTATCGCCATTGCTGGCAAACCCGGATTGTTCCGCATCCTGATTACGAATCGTTCCAACCTCGTTGTTGAATCCATGGTGGATCAAAAACGATTGAGCATTCCCGGCACAAGCCGAATCAGCAGCCTTGCCGACATCACCATGTACACGACCGCGGAAGATGTTTTATTGATGGACGTATTGAATCGAATCAATGAGCATGTGGGCAAAGGAGAGATTCCACAGATCAAGGGAGATGCTCAGGCAACCAAAACCTTTATCGATGAGGTCGTCCCTGAGATGGACCACGAGCGGGTGTACAATTCCGATTTAAAAAAATTGATCCAGTGGTTTGCCATCCTGAGAGAGAACAAAGCATTCCCGCTGACCAACGAAGTTACCGAGGAGGCGGAAACCGAGTCAAACTCCAAGGCTGACGAGAAGGCAGAGGTGAAGGAGACGAAGCCGAAAGCGAAAAAGGCTGCTGTGAAGAAAGCTGGAACCAAGAAGCCCGCTGCGAAAAAACCAACAGCCAAAAAGCCCTCTGCGAAGAAAACCGTCGCAAAGAAAGCTCCGGTGAAGAAATAAGCCAGAAGCGATGAAGAAGATTTCCGTCATCGGAGCAGGAACCATGGGCAACGGAATTGCGCATGTGTTTGCTCAATCCGGATTCGACGTCACCCTCATCGATGTGCAAGAGGCAGCCCTTGAACGCGCCGTCGCCACCATTAGCCGCAATTTGGATCGCCTGATCAAAAAAGAGCGGATTTCCGAGGCGGATAAAGCGGCAACACTCAAGCGCATTCAGACCCACACCGTCCTTCAAGACGGTGTCGCCGAGGCTGATTTGGTCGTCGAAGCGGCTACGGAACGAACGGACTTGAAACTCCGCATTTTTAAGGACATGGATGCCGCGGCCCCCGCTCATTGCATCCTGGCAACGAACACCTCCTCCATCTCCATCACACAAATCGCCGCGGCGACATCGCGGCCCGATCAAGTCATTGGCATGCACTTCATGAATCCAGTGCCGGTCATGAAACTGGTGGAGGTCATTCGGGGGTACGCCACCAGCGATTCCACGTGCAGCGCCGTCATGGAGCTCTCGAAACAGCTGGGTAAAACACCGACGGAAGTCAATGATTACCCGGGATTTGTTGCCAATCGCATCCTCATGCCCATGATCAACGAGGCGATCATCACGCTGCACGAAGGCGTTGCCGATGTAGAAGCAATCGACACCGTCATGAAATTGGGCATGGCACACCCCATGGGACCTTTGCAACTTGCGGACTTCATCGGTCTTGACGTTTGTTTGAGTATTCTCCGAGTGCTTCACGAAGGGTTGGGCAACGCCAAATATGCTCCCTGTCCCTTGCTTGTCAACATGGTTGCAGCAGGTCATTTGGGCGTAAAAAGCGGACAAGGCTTCTACCTCCATACACCGGGCAGCAAGGAATTGATCGTCTCTCCTTATTTCCAATAATGTCGGGGCGAGAACGCATCCACGAAATCATTTTTGAAGCGGACACTCCTGCGGGAAAGCGCTTTGATGTTATTTTGCTTTGGTGCATTGTTGCCAGCATTCTCGTGGTAATGGGTGAATCCGTGCCTGAATGGCACGAGACTTATCGGTCCACATTCACGGTGCTTGAATGGGTGTTTACGGGGTTGTTTACTGCCGAATACGTGGTCCGACTTTGGGTTGTTCGCCGTCCCTTGCACTACGCCACGAGCTTTTTTGGAATGGTTGATTTATTGGCCATCCTGCCCACGTTTATCGGATTGATTGTGCCCGGTTGGGGAAGTCTAAGGGTCATCCGAATATTGCGATTGCTCCGAGTATTTCGCGTGTTTAAATTGGCCGGATTCATCCACGAGGCGCGTGGACTGCAATCCGCACTTCGCGCTAGCCGCAGGCGCATTATTGTTTTTTTAAGCGTCGTGATGGCGCTGGTTACCATAATGGGCACGCTGATGTACCTCATCGAAGATTCGCAAAGTGGATTTTCGAGCATCCCCAAAAGCATCTACTGGGCCATTGTGACCGTCACCACGGTGGGCTATGGCGATATCGCTCCCCACACGGTGCTTGGTCAGATCATTGCGTCCTTCATGATGATCATTGGCTACGCCATCATTGCGGTGCCGACCGGCATGATTGGGGTGCAAATGTTGCGCAAATCGGATGGGAAAACTCCCGAGATATCCACCCAAGCATGTCCGAGTTGTGGGCGAGACGGCCACGATCAAGATGCGGAACATTGCAAACACTGCGGCTACCGTTTGTAACTCTTCCTTGAAATCCTGCGAGGTTGTATTAAATTGCTCGCATGATGGCGCATGTCCGTGCGTTCCAAAACTTCACAACCATGAATCAACCTACTCGACTATTTGATTTTCCTCGCTATCAGCTTGCGAATAATCCACTGGATCTGATGATGTCCATGCCGAACGGCGGCAACCGCATCAACTATTCAACACAACAATTCGTCCATGCAGTGGACCAAACGGCATGCGGGTTGATTGCCATGGGGGTAGAAAAAGGAACGAAAATCGCCTTGATTTCCCACAACAATCGCTGCGAATGGAACATCATGGATCACGCCATCATGTCGATCGGTGGAATCAACGTTCCGCTGTACCCCACCATGACAGAAGCGGATTACGAATACATCCTGAACCACAGCGAAAGCGAGTACTGCGCCGTCAGCAACCAAGAGCTGTACGATAAGGTCATGTCCATCAAGGATAAGATTCCCACGTTGAAGGATGTTTTTGTTTTTGACCGAAGTGCTAGCGGACGTCATTGGTCGGAGATTGCCGATGCCGGTTCAGATGCTCAGCAAAGTGAATTGGAAGCACGCATGGGTTCGGTGGACCCGGCTGAAATGGCCACCATCATCTATACATCTGGAACCACAGGAACGCCAAAGGGTGTGATGCTCAGCCATCAAAACATTACGCAAACGGTGATGAAAAGCATTCCTCGAATCCCTCCGGTGCTGATCGGAAACGATTACCGGGTGTTGAGCTTTTTGCCCGTATGCCACATTTTTGAGCGAATGCTGCATTACCTCTATATGTACATCGGGGCCAACATTTATTTCGCTGAGAGTTTAGAGACCATTAAGGAAGACTTGAATGCGTCTCAGCCCACCGTCTTCACCGCGGTGCCTCGGTTGCTAGAGAAATTTTACGATGGAATCGTCCAAAAAGGACGCGCTGCCGGTGGAGTCAAGGCCGCCATTTTCAATTGGGCCGTCGACTTAGCGCTCCAGTGGGAACCCGATGGGCAAAACGGAGGGTTTTATGAATGGAAATTGGGCATTGCGCGCAAACTCGTGTTCAGCAAAGTCAAAACGGCCCTTGGTTTGGATAACATTCGGGCCGTCGCCTGCGGATCAGCAGCCCTAGCTCCTCGACTCGCTCGCTTTTTCAACGCTGCGGGAATTCCCATTTATGAAGGCTACGGTCTTACGGAGACTAGCCCGGTCGTGACGGTGAACTCGGACGTAGAACCCGGACTCATGAGGATTGGCTACGTCGGAAAATTGATTGAAGGCGTCGAAGTCAAATTTGCAGATGATGGAGAAATCCTTGTGAAAGGCTTCAACGTGATGATGGGCTATTACAAGGAGCCGGAGAAAACAGCTGAAGTGATGTCCGGTGATTGGTTCCACACGGGGGACATCGGGCGGTTCGATGATGGATTCCTCAAAATCACGGACCGAAAGAAAGAAATGTTCAAGACCTCTGGTGGCAAGTATGTGGCACCTCAGTTGTTGGAAAACGCCTTGAAAGCGTCGCTTTTCATTGAACAAGTCATGGTGGTCGGTGATGGACAAAAATTCCCCGGTGCCTTGGTTGTCCCGAATGAAGATGCCGTCGCCGAATGGTGCAAGCGGAAGAACCATCCGTTCCCAGGCATGGAAGGCATTCGCAACGATGAGCGCATTGCTGCCCGCATCCAAGAAGATGTGGATCAATTGGTGGAGCCGTTTGCAAAATGGGAAAAAGTCAAGGCCATCCGGATTTTACCAACCATGTTCACCATTGACAACAATGAACTCACGCCCACATTGAAACTCAAGCGAAAGCCAATCAAGGAGCATTACCAGCATGAGATTGATCAGCTTTACGCATAACCCATGGTCGAAACGCTGATCAATCTGGATTTCGCACTGTTCAAATTCCTGAACACGCCATGGCTGTGGGGAGATCCCATCATGTGGGCCGTCTCTGGGGTGTGGTGGTGGACGCCGCTTTATCTGCTTTTGCTTTGGGAGGTTTGGAAAAAATCGGACCGAGCTTGGGACAAAACATTGGTACGTGTGTTCTTTTTGGCGCTTTGCATTACGGGAACAGATGTGATTTCAGCTCGCCTCATCAAGCCCGGCGTTCAACGTTTTCGACCTTCACATTCCATTGAGTTGCGCGATAACGTGCACTTGGTAACACCTCCTGGACAAAGCGAGCCGTACCGAGGCGGCAGATTTGGATTCGTCAGTTCCCATGCCGCGAATTACACGGGCATCGCCCTGTACATGGGCCTTCTTTTGGGTGGTGGAAGTTGGCTTTGGTTCTTGTTGGGATGGAGCGTTCTTATTGGATATAGCCGCATATACTTGGGTGTGCATTTCCCTCTGGACATTGCCGGTGGGGCACTGCTGGGAGCCTTTCTGGGCTACCTCATGTGGCGCATTCAACACAAACTCATCGGTCATCCGGTTGCAACCGAATGAATGCCCTCGCAGTATTTATAGGAGGAGGCTTGGGCAGCTTGGCGCGCTACGGTGTAGGCTGGGGGGTCACTTTAGTCGGTTGGACCACTCCGATAGGAACTTTGATTTCCAACGTATTGGCCACTGCACTCCTGCTTCTCATCCTGGGTCAGGCAGCCAATACGACAGAGACCCTGTCTCCCAAGCACCAGGCGATGTTCGCTCTGCTCACCATCGGTTTTTGTGGTGCATTCTCCACATTCTCCACGTTTGCAGCGGACACGATTCAACTATTTCAATCACAGGGCTGGGCTTGGGCTACCGCCAACATCCTCAGCAACCTCATCCTGTGCATGGCCGCAGGCTACTGGGCCTGGACCCTTGCTGCATCTACGTCGTGATGAAACCCATCGGGAAGCCCTTAACTTTACCTCATCGTATCCTCCTTTTAACCTCAGTCACATGCACCCATTGACTCGCAGCCTTTTGGCCTTGTTCATTTTATTCCCGCTTTGGATTTCGGCTCAAATCGGTTTACCGCCTGAACCCCAAAAGAACAAGGACGGAAAGATGGATGAACAAATGCAACTGCGCAATGCCATCGAAGAAAAAAATGTGATTAAGGCCCAGCGAGCAGCTCAAGAAAAGAAGCCACCACCGCCCCCGAAGCAGCAAAGAGTGCCCACAGCACCTGCACCTCCAAAAGCCCCTACTCATCTCGGAGAGCGGCCTGCGTTGGTGGTCGGAATCACCGTGGATCAGATGCGCATGGATTACCTCTATCGCTTTTGGGATTCCTTTGGTGAGGGTGGGTTTAAACGGATGATAGAAGGTGGATTTGTGTGCGGGAATCATCATTTTGGTTACGCCCCAACGTACACCGGTCCAGGCCACGCTTCCATCTTCACGGGCACCACACCTCGCTACCATGGAATCATCGGCAACGACTGGTATGAGCGCGGATCTGGCACATCCGTTTATTGCGCTTCTGACTCATCTGTTCAGACTATTGGACTAGATGACCCTGCGAACCTAAGCGGGCACATGTCGCCGCATCGCATGGAAGCTACAACCCTCGGAGATGAGCTCAAACTCGCCACTGGCATGCAATCCAAGGTCATCGGAATTAGCCTAAAAGACCGTGGAGCAATTCTTCCAGCCGGCCATGCTGCAGACGCTGCGTATTGGTTTTATGGAAAAGACAAAGGCCATTTTATCACGAGCACGCGCTACATGGATGAACTGCCGAAATGGGCTCAAAAATGGAACAAAGGCAAATGGTGTGCGAGGTACATGAAACAGGACTGGGAAATTGGGCTTACCGAAAGCGCCCTCTCCATTCAAACAGAGGACAACACCCCGTACGAGCGACCTTTCAATGGCGACAACAGTGCCACGTATCCCTATGATCTGCTTGAATTGAGCGAAGCCAATGGTGGTTTTGACATCCTAAAATCCACCCCCATTGGCAACACATTGGTGGTCGACTTTGCGCTGGCTGCGCTGGCAGGCGAAGGCTTAGGGCGAGACGCAATAACCGATTTATTGGCCATCAGCTTTTCCTCTACCGATTACATAGGGCATCAGTATGGCGTCCACGCGTGGGAGGTGATGGACACTTATGTGCGATTGGATCAACAGCTGGAGCGCCTCTTTAACATGCTCGACCAGCAAGTCGGCGCCGGCCGTTGGCTCAGCTGGCTCTCGGCAGACCATGGAGCGGCTACCGTTCCCTCTCTCGCTCAAGATGCCGGTATTCCGGTGGATTATTGGAAGCCGGGCAACATGATCGACGATGTGAAAGCCGACCTCGCTGCAACGTATGGCGAAGGCGAGTGGGTATTGAATTATTCAAACGATCAATTTTTCTTGAATCGGCCTTTGATCCAGGAGCGTGGTTTGGACCGCTGGGAGATGCAGCGGCGTATTCAACGCTTGGCTCCGAACTACCCGGGTGTGCTAATGGCCGTCACTGGCGAAGATTTATTGCACGGCAACCCAATGGGCGATGAAGTCATTGACCGCCTCCGAATGGGATGGTCCGCGCATGCTTCAGGTGATGTCATGATTGTTACCAAACCCGGGTGGATCCAATACAGCCTGAGCGGAACGACGCATGGATCTCCTTTTGCCTATGACACGCATGTGCCGTGCATTTTTTACGGCTGGCATGTCCCTGCGGGAATTACCTACCAAAAAACCTACATACGGGACATCGCTCCCACTGTTGCGGCCCTCATACACAGTCCATTGCCTAACGCGGCAACCGGACAGCCCATACCTGCTTTGTTCGAAGACTAAACCGAGAACCCATTCGGATCCATTCAATCCGACCCATGCCATGGATGCATCCAATTCTACCATTCAAATTCGCATAGAACGGGCCTCAACCGCTGTCCCCCGTCTGATTTTTACCGCTGAGTTCCCTTCGCATGAAGGATTTGAGGCTCAGCTTCCAACCTGGCGCCCCGGACGATACGAATTGGGTCAATTTGCCCAATTCGTCTTCCGAATGGAGGGGCAAGACCTTGGAGGGAGTTGGGAGGCCCTGCGCAAAACAGATCTCCATCGATGGTTTGTTCCCGCTGGAATCCAAACCGTTCGGTGGGAGTTTTATGCGGATATTTTTAACGCAGGTTCCACGGGCATCGGAGACGATATCGTCTACATCAATCCCGTCAACTGCATCCTGTACCACCCGGACCACCAAGATTGGGGGTACCAGCTCCAGTTGGTGGATGTGCCGGACTCATGGAAGGTGGCTACAGGTTTGCCCATGCACAATGGGTTGCTGATTGCTGAGAACGTGCAACATCTCATGGACAGCCCCATTTTGGCAGCTCAGTCCCTTTGGCACGAAACGTACGAATCCAATGGCGTCCCATTCCACATTTGGGCCTACGGAAAGAACCTACCGGACGCCGAGCGCTTCGTGAAGGAGCACCGGGCATTTACCGATGCTCAAATCGCACACTTCGGAGATTTTCCAGCACCCCATTACCACTTCATTTATGTATTGCCCGAGCGCGAAGTGCGGCACGGAGTAGAGCACGAGGACACCACGGTGATAGCCCAGGGACCTTCAGCCAAATGCCAGACCGAAGAAGGGCACATGGAATTGATCGGTATCGCATCCCATGAATTGTACCATGCTTGGAACGTCAAACGCATCCGACCCGCGGAATGGACGCCCTACGACTTTTCACAGGCGAGCCCAAGCCGCATGGGATATGTCGCGGAAGGCGTCACAACGTACATGGGAGATCTTTTTCTGTTCGAAAGCGGTGTCGTTGACTTAGCCGGTTGGTGTCGGCTCATGGAGCAACTTTTGGACCGGCACATCAACAACCCAGGACGGCTCAATTTGAGTGTGGCCGATTCCAGTTATGACACCTGGCTCGATGGTTACTCACCGGGCGTACCAGGCAGAAAAGGATCAATTTATGTCGAAGGGGCTGTATTGGCCTTTCTGTGTGACGTGCGCATCATGCAGTTAACCGGCAGCGCCTCTTCGCTGCAAACGGCTATGCGGCTTCTGTGGGAACAGGTTGGAGAACCTCGAATCGGGTTGACCGAATCGGACTATTGGTCCGTCCTCAATGAAGTGGCTGGGGCGCCTGATGCCCTCGAGGATCTCCGCCGCGACTTTGCAGACGGAACGGAAGACAGCTGGGACTCCCTTGTTGCTGCCATGGAATGGCAAGGACTTGCGCTAACCAAATCTTCAGAAAATGGCCGTTGGAAAAGTCGAATTGAGCCCAAATAGCCCACGCAGCAATATCATTCGTCCCCGCCCTGAAAGGCATGAGAAACGAGGTTAGCCCCCATTTGCAGCGCCCACGTGCGAATTTCTTCGGAATCCCGATGCACTTGGTAATCCTCCCAGCCGTCTCCTAGGTCCGATTCATAATCGTAAAACACGACCAATCGGCCACCGTGAAACAGTCCCAGTCCTTGCGGCGGCAGATTATCGTGCTCATGCACCTTCGGTAATCCGCGCTTCAAATCAAACGCCGAGTGAAACACCGCATGGGACCAAGGCAATTCATTCCAATCCGCTTCTGGCAGCACTTTCGCCATTTCCCGCCGGACATAAGAATCCATTCCGTAGTTGTCGGAAATGTGCAAGAACCCTCCTGCTTCCAAGAATGCGCGCAAGTTTTGGGCTTCCGAAGCTGAAAAAACCACGTTGCCATGGCCCGTCATGTGAATCCACGGATAATCAAAGAGCTCCGGTGAGCCGACCTCCACGGTTGCCACATCGTTTTTTAAGTTCATTTGCAATTCGCTGTTGCAAAATCGCACCAGATTCGGCACTGCCGTAGGGTTGGCATACCAATCTCCTCCACCTCGGTACTTCAAAACCGCCAACTGGTAAAAACCGTCTTGCGCCGAAACATTGGCCGCATTCAGCATCAAAATGAATCCAACCAACGACAGGCTCATAAAACCTTCGATAAAACGAAACATAGTGCAAAGGTAGTCCGTACCCATACGCACCCTCATCCGTGACGGGTTTTAAGTTATATTTGCGCCCCTGAAAAACACTCTTGCATCATGCAAAACAAGAATGCAATTCTGCTCTTTACGATTTTGTTGTCGCTTGCGACACTTTATACGCTCAGTTTTAACTGGGCAGCGAACAAATTTGAAGAAGAAGCAGCGAATTATGGAGCCTTCGTAGCAGACTCGCTTCAAGGCACTGGAGAAATTACCGAATCTGAATGGTCTTCAGCTCAAGACCAAGCTGCCCGGGAATTCCTGAGAGACAGCGCCAATGCTGAAATCTATCCTGTATTTGGCCACACCTACCGAGAGGTCATCGAACAGGAGCTTAACTTAGGATTGGACCTACAAGGCGGCATGTCCGTGACCTTGGAGGTGAGCATTCCTGATTTATTTATCGCATTGAGCGATTACTCATCGAATGAAACGTTCCGTCAAGCCATTTCTGACGCGAAAGCCGCACAGCGCACAACGCAAGGCTTGACCTTTGTTGATTTGTTTGAGGCCTCTTGGAAGGAACTCAACGGTGCATCAGAGAATCCGATTGACCTGTGGCGCATCTTCCACAACATGGAAAGCAAGGATTTATTCCCTGCTCAATCCACGGAAGACGAGATTTTTGTCATCCTTCGCAATGAGTCAACAACGGCCATTGACAACACGGAGAGTATTATTCGGAAGCGTATTGACCAATTGGGAGTCGCACAGCCGAACGTGCAGAAGGTCAGTGGCGGACGTATCTTGGTTGAATTGCCTGGCATCGATGATCGGGAGCGGGCTCGAAAGCAGCTCAAGAGTACGGCCAATCTCGAATTCTGGGAAACGTATTTCAACGACGAAATCATTCAGCGATTGGATGCGGCTAACACGGCAATCGCAACGGCCAACACGCCCTCCCTGTTTGGTGCATCCGCGCCTGCGGACAGCGCTTTGACCGATGAGCAAAAGCTCGCGAAGATCCCATTGTTCCGTTATCTTAATCCTGAACTACAGCGCCGTTCGGCGGTGGTTGGTTACGCCGCCATTGCGGACACCAACCGGGTCAACGATCTCTTGCGCCGGCCTGAAGCCCGACTTGCACTGCGGAATGACTTGCGCCTCTTGTGGGAAGCAAAGCCGACGCAGACGTTTGCGGCCTTGTATGCTGTGAAAGATGAAAGCCGCAAAGGCAAAGCCAAACTATCCGGCAAAAGCATCGTGGATGCGCGCGTTTCGTACGATGAAATCGGAGATGTTGTGGTATCCATGACCATGGACTCCGAAGGTGCAGGCATCTGGGGTCGCATGACAACAGAATGCGCCGCGGACAATCAGCGCGCCGTCGCCGTCGTATTGGACGGTCTGGTCTTCAGTGCACCAAGTGTGCAATCTGCCATTACCAGCGGACGTTCACAAATTAGCTTTGGTTCCGATCAGAGCATCGAACAGAAAATGCTGGAAGCCAATGACCTCGCAGGTCTGCTGAAAGCTGGATCACTCCCTGCGCCTGCGCGCATTGTTGACGAAGTCAGTGTGGGGCCGCAATTGGGAGAAGAAAACATCAAATCCGGCCTGAGCTCATTCGTGATCGCCTTGGCCGTGATTCTGCTCTACATGATTTTTTACTACAACGGAGCAGGTTTGGTTTCCAACCTCGCTTTGGTTGCCAACTTATTTTTCTTGATTGGTGCTCTGGCTTCTTTGGGAGCGGCATTGACCCTTCCAGGAATCGCCGGTATCGTATTGACGATCGGTATGGCAGTAGACGCGAACGTTCTGATTTATGAGCGCATCCGCGAAGAAATGCGCGGCGGCAAGGGACTCATGATGGCCGTGAAAGACGGATACTCAAAAGCGTACAGCGCAATCATTGATGCCAACATTACGACGTTGTTGACGGCCTTTGTGCTTTACAGCTTTGGTAGTGGGGCTATACGTGGATTTGCTACGACATTGATCATCGGTATTTTCACTTCGTTGTTCTCAGCGATTGTATTGACCCGACTTGTCTTCTTTAGCCGACTGGAAAACAAGAAGCCCATTACGTTCTCCTCGAATTTGACGAAGGACTGGTTCACCAAAATAAACGTGAATTTCGTGGGGAATCGCATGAAATTCTACATCCTGAGCGGCCTCATTGTGGTCGGAGGTTTGGCGAGTTTGATGACAAAAGGCCTCCAATACGGAGTTGAATTCTCCGGAGGAACCACGTTTGACATTTCCTTCGATGAGCAGATCGACGTGCAACAAATCAGAGAATCTTTGGCCGTTGCATTCACTGAAGAAGGTACACTGGGTAACCCCATCGTTCAGACCAAGGACAGCGATGCCAAGCTGCGAATCATGACCAATTACATGATTGACAACCAGGACCCCAACCAAGACGAATTGATCCAGAGCGCTTTGGCAGAAGGATTGGCCGTCGCAGGCGTGGGCTACACGATTGATCAATACAACAAGGTCGACAGTACGATTTCAGATGACTTCCGAAACGGTGCAAAAAACGCTACGATCTTCTCGTTGTTGATCATCTTCTTGTACATCTTCTTCCGATTCCGGAAGTGGCAATATGGTTTGGGCGCACTTATCGCCATGGTGCACGATGTTGTCATTGTTTTGAGTTGTTTCTCCATCCTATCTGGCATCTTACCTTTCACCATGGAAATCGACCAAGCGTTCATTGCGGCGATTCTGACGGTTATCGGATACTCCATCAACGATACGGTGGTCGTATTTGACCGCATCCGTGAATACGTTGGTTTGTACGGAAGCAAGCGGGACGATCAAACGGTCATGAACGATGCACTGAATAGCACTCTCAGCCGTACCATCAACACCTCCCTCTCGACCTTTGTCGTGTTGCTGACCATCTTCTTGTTGGGTGGCGACAACATCAAAGGATTCGTTTTTGCCTTGATGGTCGGTGTCGTCGTTGGTACGTACAGTTCCATCTTCATTGCAACTCCAAGCGTCTTGGATTTCAGCAAGGAATTGAAGGCTTAAAACAACAACTACTCTCTTTTGAAAAGGCGGACTTCGGTCCGCCTTTTTTCGTTTGAGACAATGGGTGATCCAAGGTTCTGGCGCAAGGTGGATATTTAACACGGAGATAACATTCGTTTTGTAAGATGGCTGAATTCACAATTGAACTTTGCACTGAAAATTTTATCACTTGCTTGAATTATTTACTATCGTCGGATTCATCCTCGCAGGATATTCCGTTATTGCAAACGACAGCGTCCAAACCCTAGGAACTTGGATTGCTTCCAACCGAGATAAATTCAAATGGACCACCCTATGGGCCGCAGCCTCTTCGGTACTTGTGGTGACGCTCGTCTATGGTTTTTACATGGAAGGAGGAGACATCTCATTCGGTCGATTAGATAAAATCCCCTACAAACAACCTGAGTGGTACCATGCACTTGCTCCATTGGCCCTTGTGCTTCTGACGCGTCGAGGTATTCCCGTATCAACGTCATTCCTTGTCCTCTCGGCATTTGCTTCCACATTCGTCCTCGAAAAAATGCTTCTCAAGAGTGTTATGGGGTATGGATTGGCAGCTGTTGTGGCGTACGTCATGTGGTTGGTCATTTCGCGTTTTGTGGACGAGAAAGAAGATGTCAGCAAGAAAACCAAGAAATTTTGGCGCGTTTTCCAATGGCTCTCCACAGGCTTCCTTTGGTTCACCTGGCTTTCGCATGACGTAGCGAATATCGCAGTCTTTCTTCCGCGTGAGCTAACACCGCTTAAACTGGTCATGATCATTGCATTCTTTGTAGCCGGATTGGGATGGATCTTCTACAAACAAGGGGGCGCGATCCAACAAATTGTCCTCGACAAGCAAAGCACAAAGTACGTCCGCTCCGCAACCCTCATTGATTTAGTCTATGCGTTCTTGTTGCTCTATTTCAAGCAATTGAATAACATCCCGATGTCGACCACTTGGGTATTCGTCGGCTTGTTGTGCGGGCGTGAATTGGCGTTGAACACGGGGTTGACCAAAAAGGGCAACCTCAAGTCCATCTTCCCCATTGTGGCCAAAGATTTCTTGAAATTGATTGTGGGACTCCTGGTCAGTGTCTCCATCGTTCTCGCCATCCACTACGGCACGGACCAAGATGGCGACGGGACCCTCGAAACACCTCCGATTGAATTGCCCACTCAAGCGTTGGCTCCTGTCGAATGAGCCGTGCTGCGTAACACTTCCTTAACAGTAATGCAATGTTCTGCTTCAATTGCCCTTGACTCTGGGAAGTAATTTTGCAGCACAAACTTCAAAAAAGGGAATATGAAAAACTTTCTACGCTCAGCACTCGCGATGGTCACCACCTTTGGTCTCCTTGCAACCATTAATGCCCAGGTCATCATCACCGACGACGGCTCTGGAACAGGAACCACGACATGGACCAGCGACAACGTCTACGTACTCGATGGCTTCGTCTTTGTGAACGACGGCGATGTCTTGACCATCGAGGCCGGAACGGTCATTAAGGGAATGTCCGGATCGGGCGCGGACGCTTCTGCTTTGGTTGTTGCACGCGGCGGTCAAATCCAAGCCAATGGTACAGCTGACGCCCCCATCATCTTCACCTTCGAGGCGGACGCGTTGGACGGTTCTACACCGTACAACGTGCGCGGCCAATGGGGCGGTGTCATCCTTTTGGGCGATGCCACATTGAACTCATCTCCAGGTGAAACCCAAATCGAAGGCATTCCGGATACCGAATCACGTGGTCGTTACGGCGGAACAGATGATACGGACAGCAGCGGATCGATGACCTACGTGAGCATTCGCCACGGCGGAACGGACATCGGTGCCGGCAACGAAATCAACGGCCTTACGCTAGGCGGTGTAGGCTCAGGAACGACGCTTGACTACATCGAAGTCATCTCCAATGCCGACGACGGGGTTGAATTCTTCGGCGGCACAGCTTCCATCAAGCACGTGGTTACAGCCTTCTGCGGTGACGACTCATTTGACTACGACGAAGGATGGCGCGGTTACGGCCAGTTCTGGTGCACCATCCAAGAGGAAGGCGAAGGCGACCGCGGCGGTGAGCACGACGGCGGCACGGATCCTGAGGACGGCATGCCTTACGCGCACCCCGTCATCTACAACGCGACGTACTTGGGCCGTGGTGCCGATGCTGGCAAGCGTGCACTGACTTTGCGTGACAATGCAGGTGGCGAGTACCACAACTCCATCTTTTACAACTGGGGCAAAGGCGTCGACATCGAGAACCTGGCTTCAGGTGAGGATGCGTACGCGCGTTTCGAAAACAACGAAATCGCTTTCGCGGGCAACGTATTTGACGCCTGCACCAGCTTGGGCCTCGACGCCACAGCGAGCGACCTGTTCAAAATCACCATGGGCTCCGGTTGGGCAAGCGAAGCAGATTCAACAGAAGCAGCGACTAGCTCAGCTGAAGCGTTCCAAGCTTCTTTCGCAGCCAACAACAACAGCGTTGCTGCTACCGGTTTGAGCTGGGTGGTTGAAGAAGGTTCAGGTTTGTTGGGCTTGGTTCCCAACGCCGACGTACCTACAGGAGCCAACCCTACCATGGAGTGGTTCGATGATGTGACCTACGCTGGAGCATTCGATCCGTCCAACGACTGCACGTGGTTGGAAGGCTGGTCCATGCTCAGCAGCCGAGGATTCATTGGATGCAGCACGGGCATCGCACAAGCGGAAGCCACTGCATTCGCGGTATTCCCGAACCCTACCAACGGTCAGTTCACCATCACCAGCGATTGGAATGCATCGCAAGCCACCATTCAAGTGGTTGACTTGAACGGAAAGCGCGTGTTCCAGAGCATCGAAGCATTGAGCGTTGGTCAGCAGCTGCCTGTTGACTTGACCGACGCAGACGCAGGTCTGTACATCGTCACGGTGTCAGATGGCCTCCGCACCCACTATTCGAAATTGATTATTGAGTAACCGACTCACATACCCAATCCAGAAAGAGGCGCCGTCTTGGTGCCTCTTTCTCTGGTTTTGGGCCAACCGAAATCCTGCCTGAATGAAAACCTACCTGCTCGCCTTTTGCGGCATCATCGCATCCATCAGCGCCTTGGGCCAAGGCACCATCACCGGAACCGTCACCGACAAGGTGAACGGGGACATCCTGCTCGGTGCGACCATCATGATCGAACCCGGCGGAACGGGCGTCATGAGCGATTTTGACGGCAACTACACCCTCACTGGGTTGGCGCCGGGAACGTACACCGTAATCGGTCGTTTCATCGCGTACAATTCAAAGGAGCAGCAGGTCACCATCACAGGCAACGAAACGGTCAACTTGAATTTTGAGTTAGAATCCACGGTCATCGCCATCGACGCCGAAGCGGTCGTCGAAGTCCGCCAGAATAAGGCCAGCGCCGTGTACATGGAAAACGTCAAGAAAAAGGAGACGTCCATGATCGATTACGTCTCTTCTCAAGAGATCAAGAAAAACGGCGACAGCGACGTCAGCAGCGCCATCAAGCGCGTGAGCGGGGTGTACACGATTGGGAACTTCGTGGTCGTCCGCGGCCTGAGCGATCGCTATGTCCGCACCGCCTTGAACGGCGCAGAAATCCCCTCCCTCGACCCGAAGCGCAGCTCGGTGTCGATGGACATCTTCCCGACCAACCTGGTGGATAACCTCGTGGTCGTCAAAACCCTCAACGCCAACCTGCCGTCCAACTACTCGGGGGCGTACATCAACGTCATCACCAAGGACTTCCCGGACAGCTTCACCTTCAACTACTCGACGTCCACCGGTTTCAACACGAACACCACCTTCAACGACAACTTCATCACCAGTGAGGTGGGCAGCACCGCTATGTGGGGCTTTGACAACGGCACGTTGGACATCCCGAGCATCGTGGATGGCGCGAACATTCAGTCGCCACAATACTCCAACTACTACGACGCCTTGGTGCTGGCCGGCTTCGAGCAGCAACTGAACGATTTGGGCGTCAACGGGGCGGAGGACATCGGCGGCAGCAGTGGCCAAACGTCCATCATCAACATCGTCAACGCCATCGACGAGATTGAGAACCTGAGCCAAGTCAATAACGAATTCATGTCGGCCATCCGCGCCGAGCAAAATCAGTTGCTGTCCAGCCAGACGCAGGCCTTCGGAAACACATGGGAGCCCGTTCAAGGCGCTCCCTCATTGGATCTGTCCCAGAGCCTCTCATTCGGCGACGTCGTCAAAGTCGCTGGGCGCTCATTGGGGTACAACTTCGGTTTGCAGCACAAAGTCACCAACCGGATGTACGAGAACGGCTCGACGGGCCGCTTCCTGCTCACCGGTATCGAAACCGAAAAGAACGAACTCGACGTCCAACGCCAGTTTACCGACACCCGCGGCACACAATCCGTCTACACGTCGGCCCTGTTCAACCTCGGCTACAACATCAGCCCCACGAGCAAAATCGGCTTCACCTACATGCCCACGATTTCGGGCATCAACGACGCACGCTACCAAGACGGCATCAATCCGAGTGACGCCGTTGGACTCGGTCAAGAGCAACGCCAGCAGCGCTACCTAGAGCGCAGCATGAACATCTTCCAATTGCGTGGAACGCACGAACTCAGCGAGAACGTCAACCACAAAATCACGTGGAGCGCTTCGTACACCAAGGGCAAGCAGGTCACCCCGGATTTGCGCTTGTTCATCAACAGCTACGAAAGCCTGCCCGGCGGATTGGTCTACAGCGATGCCTCCGGGAACGACATTACAGAGGATGCCCTCGCCCTTATCTCAGACGGTGAGGATTTGAGTGAATACTACCCCGGTTATACGGTGACGGAGACGAGCTCTGATGAGCTGACCTACAGCATCCAGGACAACCTCTACCCTTCGCCTACACGGTTTTACCGCACCATGGACAACGCGACGCTCGATTTGAAATTGAATTTCGAGAAGCCCATCGCACAAGAATGGGGAGGGGAAAACAAATTGGCCTTGGGCCTCTCCATGGTCCAGCGCACCCGGGATTACTCGGAAAACCGTTTCAGCTTCGTGTCACAGGGCGTTGACTACAAAGGCAACCCCACCGACTACTTCAGCGCCGCCAACATGGAGATCATTCCCGGCACCTCTTCTGGAGCCACCAACTACCTGTACCTGCGCGACGACACGGACATTCAAAACAGCTACGAAGCGCAACAAACGGTGCTCGGCGGCTACGCCATGGTCAACTTCGACCCACGCGAAAACATCAAGTTGAACGGCGGCATCCGCGTAGAAGCCACCGACATGCTGCTGGAAAGCGACAAGCTGCTCGATGACGATTTATTACCTGAATTGGAAAGGAACTTCCGCGGCACCCTGAACGTGCTGGATGTATTGCCTTCGTTGAATATGACGGTGAAACTCGCTGAGGAGGATTTAAAAATCACCCAATACCGATTCTCGGCCAGCCAGAGTGTTGCACGTCCCTTGTTCAGGGAGAAGGCACCTTTCTCAGTGTTCGACTTTGAAATCCAGGAGCAACAAACCGGCAACACCGACCTGAACCGCACCAAGGTTCTTAACATCGATAATCGATTTGAGGTGTTCCCCGGGTTGCGCGAATTGGTATCTGTCAGCTTGTTTTACAAGCACTTCACCGACCCCATCGAACAGGTCATCATCTCCACGGCGGCGAACACCGAGATAACGTGGAAGAACGTGGCAAACGCACAGCTCGGCGGTTTGGAATTTGAACTGAAGAAGAACCTCGGCTCACTCAGCGAATCGCTCGAGGCCTTCAACGTGGCCTTCAACGCCACCTACATCCAAAGCGCCACAGCCATCGCCGAGGACGAATTGATTGAAATCCGAGCAACGGATCCCAACCACCTCGACACCCGTCCGATGTACGGCCAGTCTCCTTACATCGTCAACGGCATCGTCAACTACGCCAACGACTCATTGGGACTGTCGGTCAACGCCGGTTTCAACGTGAGCGGACCGAAGCTCGTATTGATCACACCCGGTGGAACGCCGGACGTCTACGACCAACCACGGGGCGCGCTCGACGTGAGCGTCACGAAAACGTTGGGTGACCGCTTCACCTTGAAACTCCAGGGCCGCAACTTGCTCGATCCCGAGTACCGGCAGTCGTACAGTTTCAAGGGCGATGAATACACCTTCCAAAGCTTCACGCGAGGCCGCACGTTCTCGTTTGGCCTGTCATACAACTTCACGGAAGAATAAGCGGCTGACCGTCAGAGCTTTAGCTCGACCTCAATTTCCCAATTAGGGTCATCCTTCTTTTGCTGGATCAGCTTGATGATGTTGACCGCGATGTCGTTGTATTCGGAAGAAGTCAAAACGAAGGTCGCCTCTTGAACCAGCTTACCATCGTCCAAAGCGACCTCCACAGATGCGAGCGTCGCCGCGAGCTTTCCGTTGTAGTACACGGACGTGTTTTCATAGGTCAACCCTTCTGTGCTGTAACTGCTCAACAACTTGGCCGGATCAGGTGCACACCCGACCATCAGGAGGATCACACCGGCTGTTAGGAGATTTTTCATATCTCTAAAGTAGTTCATGTCCGCGGACATCAAGTCAAGCCAATGTGAAAAATAATCACAGGTGTTTGGCCATAACCTCACGCATCCGTCAAGGCATGAAATTGCCTCCGCGCAACGCTTGATACGGGCTGAGTCGTTCGAGATTCAAGACCAAGGTTACCGCGGAAGCGGCGGAATTGGCCAGGGTGTACCACGAGTCGCCCGCGGGAATGTAAGTGACCATCGGCAACTGGATTTTGCACACCCGTGCATCCCATTCCAAGCCTGCGACTGCACCTTCTTGTCCAGAGCTAAATACGGCGCCACCGTATGCTGAAATTCCCGCGAACAGCGACCGCGCCACCTTCAACGTCACCATGGACTGCACAGGATGGTTACTGAACTCTGTTCCGCCCAGCAGGGCCAACCCACCTTGCTCCTGCGCCACGATGCGGCCTGCGAATGAATTGTAAGATCGGGAGAACATCAGGTGATCCCGCAGGAGGTCGCGCGGTCCATCGATTCCCATAGTTTGCAAGGCATAGACGCCATGGTCACCGAGTGCAGCGGCCGCGTAGCAACGCCAACTCCACTGTGCACCTTTGCGGTTGATTTCGCGCTTGCCCTTCCATATCGCCTCCCAGATGCTTCCCTTATCAGCATGGTCTGGGAACAGTCCCGGTTTAGCAAAGGTGGCAAAAAGGTATTGGTTGTATTCATCAAAAGCGCGCCCGGCCCACGTTCCACGCAAGCGCAGGGATTGCTTAGTACGTAAACTTGAGCGTTTCAACGTGTAGGCAATGCGCAGCGCCTGCCGGTATTCGGAAGGCACCGGTGCAAAACCGGGATCGATCACATCAGGATTGTACCCGCCTTGGGACCGCATGTCCATGGCGCTCAATTCCAGTTTTGCGCGGTTTCTGTCTGCTGGGTTGCGATTAAAGTCCCTGATCACTTTGAATTCATGGCGACTGTATCGAATGTCCCAGAATTCGTTCGCAAAGGCATCGGAAAAGGAACGCGCAGCCCCTTCAAATCGCCAAGAATCGCGCTTGAGCGAGACGCGCGCCATCCCGTTCACTTGCTCGCTGCCAAACGCATACAACGGCATAGCCATCCACTCAAAATCACGAAGCGGCAATACGGTGTTGTGCAGGGCCGCACCGATCATCACGCCGTCGTGCTCGTTCCATCCGTTTACGGGCAGCCAGCCCAATTGGGTGCGGTTGCCGTCGTCAAGGCGGGTGATGGCACCGAGCTGCAGCGGTTCAACCGCTTTCAACAGCCCTCGTGTGCGGCGCGTGTTGTTGTGCGGATTGTTGTCCAGCATCACCCCGTCGTGGTCAATTCGGTACGCTGCGTACTCCGGAACATTTACTTCGCGTTGGTCACCTTGGGCCATGCCCGGGTACCAAGCAATGGCCTCCCATTCACCGTCTGCTCGCTGCCCGTGCAGCGACCACGGCCCTTCGAGTTCGCCTTTATTTTTGACGGTGACAGCGGCCGTGGTGCCGTTGACCTTGGCACCGGTGATGGCGTAATCGGTTTGATCCGTTGTCGGGACGAGCCCGTCAAAAAACCAGCTCAAGTCCTCCCCTGTGCTCGTTTCGAGCGCAGCTCGCAAATCGGCCGGCCCGGGATGCTTGAATTTCCACGCATCAAAATAGGCTTGCATGCCGCGGTCAAACCGCTCGGTACCCAGGCTGTTGCGCAGGTAATCGAAGGCGGCGGCGGTCTTTTTGTAGACCACCGTGCCGTAGTTGATGGGACTGAAATCATTGGAATGGCACTGCATCGGCTGATCAATGGCCATGCGGGCGCTCAAGAAATACGAGAACACATCGCGGCTCGCGTAGGATTTGCCAACCAGGTCAAACCGCTCCATGAGCGGCGTGGCGCGGTCTTCAAAACCAGTCAGTCCGAGCTTATCTCTGTATTTCTCGACAAAGTACCGGGTTTCGTTGAACGAGTTGATGCCCTCGTCCATCCAAGCGTTGGTGCGCTCGTTGCTGCCGAGGATGCCGTAAAACCAATTATGGCCCACCTCATGGACGATGACGGTTTCCAACCCCAGGTCGCTGCCGCTTGTTCCGATGACCGTAATGTTGGGGTACTCCATGCCGCCCCCCGCACTGATGGTTCCATCAACGGCGGTCACATGGTTGTACGGGTAC
>Ga0209309_10000829_pt1 | contig 33409 bp, 29 predicted proteins | sample COGITO_mtgs_1204_2_FD_184807 | JGI IMG/M metagenome (GOLD analysis project Ga0209309, IMG submission 184807) | Pelagic marine microbial communities from North Sea - COGITO_mtgs_120412 (SPAdes) (version 2) | ecosystem: Environmental > Aquatic > Marine > Epipelagic ... | reverse complement strand
CACTTTTAACACCTACACGCACAAAATCGGTAGTTGCATTATAGCCTTCATCAGACATAAGTAATGCAATCCTTTTTTTTGCGTCTTCGCTTACCTTTATCATAGCTAAAAAGATTAGTCTTAATTTTGTGCAAATATACTACAAAACAAGCGGTTTACCATAACCTATAGATTTGTTTTAAGAATAGGATTATAGGCTGTTGCAATAGGAGATTTCATTAGAATTTCTTGTTTAAAATTCAGTCGATCAATCAGATAAAGCATTTAATTTTTTTTTTACTGCAACCACGATGCACGTATTTGTAATGAACTTTTATAAATCCCGATTAATTACGGGTTGTTGAAATAATATTCATTTATTTTGCAATTCAAAATTTCAAATTATGTTAGAAGATAGTCACCAAAGCAGAACAAACCTTTCAGAATTAGGCGAATTTGGTCTTATAGACCTGCTTACTAAAAATCTGGCTCCAAAATTAACCTCTACTGTGAGAGCAATTGGAGACGATGCTGCGGTATTAGATTTTAAAGACCTGCAAACTTTGGTAACTACAGATCTTCTTGTGGAAGGAGTTCATTTTGATCTTGCTTACATGCCTTTAAAGCATCTTGGATATAAAGCTGTAATGGTTAATTTATCTGATGTGTATGCTATGAATGGAGTTGCGTCTCAAATTACGGTGGGAATTGCTTGTTCCAATCGTTTTCCTGTAGAAGCCCTGGAAGAACTTTATGCCGGAATTGAATTGGCTGCAAAACTTTATAATATTGATGTAGTTGGTGGCGATACCACTTCTTCTACCAAAGGACTTTTAATAAGCATTACGGCTATTGGAAGTGCGGCTAAGGAAGATGTTGTTTATAGAGATGGGGCCAAACCAAACGATCTATTGGTAGTAACCGGAGATCTTGGAGCAGCTTATATGGGACTTCAAATTTTAGAGCGCGAAAAAGAAGTTTTCAAAGTGAATCCAAATTCTCAGCCAGATCTTGATGCGTATACGTATTTAATAGAAAGACAATTAAAGCCCGAAGCACGTAGAGATATTTCAGGATTACTAAAAAGCCTAGAGGTAAAACCTACTTCGATGATAGATATAAGCGACGGTTTATCTTCTGAAATTATTCACTTATGTAAGAATTCTAAAGTTGGTGTTAATCTATTTGAAGATAAAATACCTTTAGATCCTGCAGTAATTGCTGCGTGTGAAGAATTTGAAATAGATAGTACAACCATTGCACTTAGCGGTGGTGAGGACTATGAATTATTGTTTACAGTGGCTCAAGAAGATTTTGAGAAAATTAAAGGCAATCCAAATTTCAGTATTATCGGTCATATGACGGAAGAAAGGGAAGGAATGCATTTAATTACACGTGCAAACACAAAAATTCCATTAATCGCTAAAGGGTGGAATTCTTTAGAAAGAGATGAAGAGTAATTAAGAAGTAGCCGTATTAGTGTAAACTCTGCGAGTTCTCTTTTTATGAATCTTTCTAATATATTCGTTGGTTTCTTTAAACTTAGGTGTTAACCTGGCTAAAAAACCATTGGCGGTATCGGTAAGTTCTAGTCCGCACTTTGCGCATTGGTATTCGTGAATATGATCTGTTACATTCTTAGACACCTCTAATTTATGTCCGAAAATTTTACAATATACCTCTGCAAATGAAAATAATTTAGGATTTTGATTCTTCATAAAAGGTTGATTTGCTTGTTTCTAAGGGGTTAAAATTATAAAAAAAAGTTAAATAATCGATAAAAAGGTTAAATTAATCGATGAAATACATAAAATTTTGTAATGCTAATCGATTTTCAATATAAGATAAATGACCATCATTTAGGCTAATTAGCTTGCAATTACAGGTCTTCGCGACATTTTCAATTCTATTATAATCCATGATAGGATCATCCTTACCGGCAACAATAAATTTTTGGCTTTCAAGACTTTTCAATACCTCCAATTTATTTGTACGAATTTTCATTCCTTTTAATGCCGCCACAATTCCTTCTGTCGAGAAGGTTAAAGCTTCTTTCTTTAATTCTTCAATTTCAGATCTGAATTTCAGACTATTTTCCTGAGACAATAAATTCGATATAGCCATATTCACAAAGGCTGTTTTATTTCTCTTTACTAAAGACGCTGCCCTATCTCTGGTTGCTTTTCTTTCTTCTGAATCTTCATCTGGAGAAGAATTGATAAGCGCTAAACCTGAGGTCATTATAGGAAATTTTTCTGAAAAAGCCAAACTCACATAACCTCCCATAGAATGTCCAACTAAGGTTGCTTTTTCAATTTCAAGATGGGTAAGTACATGGTGCACTGCACCTGCCATCAATTCCATAGTATGAACTTCTTCCAGATTGCCCGATTTTCCATGTCCAGGAAGATCTATACAGATTACTTGTCTTTTTTCTGAAAGTGAGGGAATAAAAAAATTCCAGATATTGCTGCTTTCTAAAAATCCATGTAATAAAACAATAGGATTTCCAATACCTTTGATGGTATAATGTAACTGAGTATTTCTATAGTTTAGCATCATTCAATCAATATATTATAATTATTTAAATAGCAAAATGAAATTTACCAAAGAAACCTTTATTGTAGGATTTGCTTTATTTGCCTTGTTTTTTGGAGCCGGAAATTTAATTCTTCCTCCGTTTTTAGGTTTTTTTGCTGGTAGAGAGTGGTATCTCGTTGCACTTGGTTTTGTGATTTCTGGAGTCGGGATTCCGTTGCTCGGAATTTTAGCTCACGCAAGATTACAAGGCAGTATGTTCAATTTTGCTAATAAGATTTCCCCGATCTTTAGTATAATTTTTTGCGTACTTGTTTATATGATAGCGGTTGCAATTCCTGCGCCAAGAACTGCTGCAGTAACACACGAAATTGCTGTTGCTCCTTTTTTTGATATTAGCCCTTTAACTACCAGTATTGTTTATTATTTACTAGTTTTTGTGTTTGTAATAAAGAGATCTACCGTAATTAATAACATGGGGAAATTCCTAACACCTGCAATCTTATTGCTATTGCTTATTATTATCTTCTCTGGATTTTTTTCTGATTATTTACCAATGGGGGAGCCGGTAACTGAAATGCCAATACTTTCCGGTTTTTTTGAAGGCTATCAAACCTTTGATGCAATTGCAGCTCTTGTAGTAGGTGGAGTTATAATAATATCTGTAAAATTAAAAGGTTACACAGCACCATCCGAAATTAGAACAATTATCACTTCTTCCGCATTTTTAGCTGCTCTTGGATTGCTATTTGTTTATGGCGGATTGATTTATAACGGCGCCATGGTAAATTCAGAATTTCCTGATACCATTTCCAGAACCGAATTACTTTCAGGAATAAGCTTTTTAAATCTGGGCAGTTTTGCTCAAATAGCACTTGCAATTTTAGTGGCTTTAGCATGTTTTACCACAGCAGTTGGTATCGTCACCGGAACTGCCGATTTTCTAACCGAAAGAATTGGAAAGCCAATTGTTTATCCAATTACGGTAGTTTTAGCATGTTTAATGGGAGTAATTGTAGGGGCTCTTTCTGTAAATGCGATCATAGAAATAGCCTTGCCTGTGCTGTTGCTAATTTATCCGGTTACCATTGTATTAATCATTTTAAATGTGCTTTCAGAAGCATACAGAACGAAGTTGATAATGACTGCAACTGTAATCGCAACTATTATTTTCAGTTTGCCAGATGCCTTTAAATATTTGATCTCTCCGGAATCTTTTGAAAATATTAAACACCTTATTCCTTTGGCAGATTATGGATTAGGTTGGGTGATTCCTGCGTTAAGCGTATTTATAATTGCTGTAGTCTTTCAGAATTTTAATCAGAAAAAGGCTGAATTAGAAGCATAAAAAAACTGCCTTAAGAATATCATTTTCGTCATTCTGAACTTGTTTCAGCTTCTAACTATTAGTTAAGATTCTGAAACAAGTTCAGAATGACGTATTAAATGTTCTTAAGGCAGCTTATAAATTTTATCAGAATTCTAAGAATTCATGATATCTTCAATCTCATCTGCTTCAATTGGAATATTGCGCATTAAGTTGAAAGGTTCACCTTTTGGCTGAATTACCAGGTCGTCTTCCAATCTAATTCCAAATCCTTCCGCAGGAATATAAATTCCAGGCTCTACCGTGAAAACTTGGTTCGCTTCCATAGGTTCTGTCAAAATTCCATAATCATGCGTGTCCAAACCAATATGGTGAGAAGTACCATGCATAAAATACTTTTTGTATGCTGGCCAATCTGGATCTTCATTTTTAACATCGGCCTTATCCAACAATCCTAAACCAAGAAGTTCAGAGGTCATTAATTTTCCCACTTCCACATGGTATTCTGCCCACATAGTTCCAGGAACTAGCATTTTTTGAGCTTCATTTTTTACTCTATTCACCGCGTTGTAAACTTCTTTCTGTCTTTTAGAGAACTTCCCAGAAACTGGGATCGTTCTAGACATATCACTAGAATAATTAGCATATTCTGCACCTGTATCTAAAAGAATAAGGTCGCCAGCCTTACATTGCTGATTATTCTCTATATAATGTAATACGTTTGCATTATTTCCACTTGCTATAATTGGAGTGTATGCAAATCCATTAGATCTATTGTTTAAGAATTCGTGCATATATTCAGCCTCGATCTGATATTCCCAAGTTCCAGGTTTGACAAAATTCAAAGTTCTGCGGAAAGCTTTTTCAGTAATATCACAAGCTTGCTGCATAAGATCTAGTTCAATCTTATCTTTTACCGAGCGTAATCGTTGTAAGATTGGATTACTCTTAGCGACTTGATGTGCCGGATATTTCTTTTTGCACCATTCTACAAATCTAGCTTCTCGAGTTTCGGTTTCGACATTTGCACGATAATGTTCGTTGGTATTAAAATAAACAGTTTCGCACTGTGTCATCACTTCAAAGAAAACTTTGTCAAAATCTTTAAGCCAATAAACGGTTTTAATTCCGCTAGTTTCTAGCGCTTTTTCTTTGGTTAATTTTTCTCCTTCCCAAACTGCAATATGATCGTTGGTTTCAGTAAGAAACAAGATCTCTCTGTGTTTTTCTAGAGGAGCATCTGGAAAAAGTACTAGTACGCTTTTATCTTGGTCTACACCGCTTAAATAAAATATATCACGCGCTTGTTGAAAAGGCATGGTGCTATCTGCACTTATTGGATAAATATCATTAGAGTTAAAGACCGCTAAACTATTCGGCTTCATTCGAGCCATAAAATTCTTTCTGTTTTTAATAAAAAGCTTTCGATCTATTTGGTCGTATTTCATGAAATTGTATTTAGTTTTTAATCTATTTGAACCTTTCAGAATTAAAATTTCTGATAGTTTTTCAAAATTAGGAAAGCTATCTCCAAAAGCTGTTAAACTAACTTTAAAAGATTTTAGATTTCCTTAACAATTGGCTTATTCGTATAAGTTCAATCTATTTCTAAGCTGAAGATTAGATTTTTGCAGTTTTTTAACCTGCCTTAGTAAATTCTCTATGGCTTCCAGACCTTCCAGATTAATATGAAGATCATAATGTAATCTTCTTAGTTTTTCAAAATCTGAAATACTATCACAATGCACATATTCTGTTTTCTCAACCGTGATTATTTCGAGTAATCCGCTGTCGTTCAAATTCCTAATAAAAGTGTGCTCTACCCTATATTTGGTGCATAATTCTTCGGTGGCTATTAATTCTTCTAAATTCATGAGCGTAATTTTTGAAGTTCTTGAAATAGTTCTTTTTCTTTTGCTGAAAGATTGGTTGGCATTTTAATTTGATAAGTAATGTACAAGTCTCCAAATTGATCTTCTTTCTTGTATTTCGGAAAGCCTTTTCCTTTTAATTTCACCTTGGTGCCGGATTGAGTTTCTGGTTTCACTGCTAATTTCACTTTTCCGGTAAAGGTGTCAACGGTAATTTCGCCACCTAATAAGGCAGTGTAGAAATCTAGGTCTACCGTTGCGTATAAATTCTCTTTCTCTCTTTTGAAGTTGGTATTGTTCAAAATATTGAAAGTGATTAAAAGATCTCCTTTCGGGCCTCCTTGAACACCGGGGCCGCCATGTCCTTTAATTTTTATGGTTTGTCCATTTTCTACGCCAGCAGGAATAGTAAGCCGTATATTTTTTCCATTAACAGTGATGGTTTGTTTCTGGCTGGTATAGATATCTTTTAAATTAAGCTGAAGTTCTGCGTTAAAATCCTGTCCTTTAAAATGAGTGGCTCTTCCTCTTCCAGCACCGCCGCCAGCTCTTCCTCCAAACATTTCTTCAAAGAAATCTGAAAATCTGTCGTCTTCAAAATTTCCGGAGTATTGTTGTTGGCCGCCGCCAAATCCACCAAAACCGCCACCGCCTTGAGGGCGTTGCTGCTTAGCTTGTTCAAATTGGTCTGCATGTTTCCAGTCTTTTCCGTATTCATCATATTTCTTTCTGTTCTCAGGATCACTCAAAACCTCATTGGCTTCATTTATCTGCTGAAATTTGGCTTGCGCGCTTTTATCATTCGGGTTTAAGTCCGGATGGTATTTACGCGCTAACTTTCTATATGCTTTTTTGATATCGGCTTGTGAAGCAGATTTGTCAAGTTCCAGAATTTTGTAATAGTCTATAAAATCCATTGATGGTTTTGCATTTGTAATTGGATGATTTTTCTATCCCTGAAATTACTAAAAATGATGCTGCTAATGGGTTAAGTTTTTCCAAAATTCCGATTTATAATACAAATCATAAAATTCATCAGATCAAGTGAAGATTTACTTAGGAAAGTTTTCGTCTTCTAGCTGCGGAGTTTTGATAATCAAACTTGAACAAATATTAAAGTACTTTGAATTAGTTCTAAATAGAGGGTAAAATAGGTGTGAAAGTTTGTGTGTAACTATTTTGAAGTGTATTTTTGCTGTTAAAATTTTATAAAATAATCAAACCAATGGGTGGATTACTAAAATCTTCAGTAGCAAAAAAGTTTGCTATGGCCTTATCGGGACTTTTTCTAGTTCTATTTTTAGCTCAACATTTCACAATCAACTTAACTTCGGTGATAAGTCCCGACGTTTTTAATGAGCTTTCTCATTTTATGGGAACCAACTTTTTAGTACAGGCACTATTGCAGCCGGTATTGATTTTTGGAGTTTGTTTTCACTTCATTATGGGATTTGTATTAGAGATCCAAAATAGAAAGGCGAGAAGTATAAACTACGTACGTTACAATGGAAGTTCAAATTCTAGCTGGATGTCTAGAAACATGATCTGGTCTGGGTTGGTGATCTTGGCTTTCTTAGGACTTCACTTTTATGATTTCTGGGTACCGGAATTAGTTCACAAATATGTTGAATCTAACCCGGCCGATGCTTCAAGATATTATGGGGAGTTGGTAGAAAAATTCCATAGTCCAATAAGAACTGGACTTTATGTGTTGTCATTTATATTTTTAATGCTTCACTTATTACACGGTTTTTCTTCTTCTTTTCAATCTGTTGGTTTTCACAACAAATATTCAAAAGGATTAAGAGGCTTTACTGTAGCTTTCGCTATAGTTATTCCGTTAGGCTTTATTTTTATAGCACTTTTCCATCATTTTAATAACGTTTAATAGGAGAGATTTATGTCAGTTTTAGATTCGAAAATACCGGACGGGCCATTAGCAGATAAATGGACTAACTATAAGAATAACATTAACCTGGTAAATCCTGCCAACAAGCGTAATATTGATATTATTGTAATAGGTACAGGTCTTGCTGGAGGTAGTGCTGCGGCAACTTTAGCAGAGCTAGGATATAATGTAAAGACTTTTTGTTATCAAGATTCTCCAAGACGTGCGCATTCTATTGCAGCACAAGGAGGAATTAACGCATCAAAAAATTACCAAGGAGATGGTGACTCAGATTACAGATTATTCTACGATACTGTAAAAGGTGGAGATTACCGTTCTCGTGAAGGAAACGTTTACCGTTTGGCAGAAGTTTCCGGAAATATAATCGACCAGTGTGTGGCTCAAGGAGTTCCTTTTGCACGTGATTATGGTGGATACTTAGATAACCGTTCTTTTGGAGGAGTACTTGTTTCACGTACTTTCTATGCAAAAGGACAAACAGGACAACAATTATTATTAGGTGCATATTCTGCAATGAACCGCCAGATAAACCGTGGTAAGATCCAATCTTTCAACCGTCATGAAATGATGGATGTGGTATTGGTAGACGGGAAAGCTCGTGGTATTATTGCCAGAGATATGGTAACCGGAGCTATCGAGCGTCATTCTGCTCACGCAGTCGTGTTAGCTTCTGGTGGATACGGTAACGTTTTCTACCTTTCTACAAATGCAATGGGAAGTAACGTAATGGCAGCTTGGAGAGCTCACCGCAGAGGTGCTTACTTTGCAAACCCTTGTTACACTCAAATTCACCCAACATGTATTCCTGTTTCTGGAGATCATCAGTCTAAATTAACTTTGATGTCTGAGTCTTTAAGAAATGATGGACGTATTTGGGTTCCGAAGAAGAAAGAAGATGCTGAGGCTATTAGAACAGGAAAACTTAAGCCTACAGAGCTTAAAGAAGAAGATAGAGATTATTATTTAGAGCGTCGTTACCCAGCTTTTGGTAACCTTGTACCTCGTGATGTTGCCTCTAGAGCAGCTAAAGAACGTTGTGATGCAGGGTATGGAGTTAATAAAACTGGAGAAGCAGTATTCTTAGATTTTGCCAGTGCTATTGAGCGTTACGGGAAAGAAAAGGCCTTTACAATGGGTCATAAAGATGCTTCTAAAGAAGAAATATATAAATTAGGTAAAGACGTTGTTGAAGGGAAATACGGAAACTTATTCCAGATGTACGAGAAGATCGTAGATCAAAACCCGTATAAAACTCCAATGATGATCTATCCTGCGGTTCACTATACTATGGGTGGTCTTTGGGTAGATTATAACTTACAAACTACCATTCCTGGATGTTACGCGGCAGGAGAAGCAAACTTCTCAGACCACGGGGCAAACAGACTTGGAGCTTCGGCTTTAATGCAAGGGCTTGCAGATGGATATTTTGTACTTCCTTACACTATTGGAGATTACCTTTCTAAAGATATTAGAACAGGAAAAATTCCAACAGATACTGCAGAATTTGATGCAGCAGAAAAAGATGTTTCAGACAGAATCAATAAATTGATGAATGCTGGAGGACAACATTCTGTAGATTCTTACCATAAGAAATTAGGTAAGATCATGTGGAACAAATGTGGGATGTCTAGAAACGCTACAGAACTTAAAGAAGCGATTCAAGAAATTGCAGAATTAAGAGAAGATTTCTGGAAGAATGTAAAAGTTCCAGGAACTGCAAACACTAAGAATGCTGAATTAGAAAAAGCAGGAAGAGTAGCAGATTTCTTAGAGTTAGGAGAACTTTTTGCTAAAGATGCTTTACATAGAGAAGAATCTTGTGGAGGTCACTTTAGAGAAGAATACCAAACCGAAGATGGTGAGGCATTAAGAGATGATGAAAACTTTAAATATGTAGCCGCTTGGGAATACACTGGTAAACCTGCCGATGCTATTCTTCATAAAGAAGACTTGATATTTAAGAATATTGAATTGAAAACTAGAAGTTATAAATAGTAATGAGTGCAGTATTGAAGTTAAAACTCAATACCAAACACTCAACACTCAATACTTTATAAGATTATGAAGCTTACATTAAAAATATGGCGTCAAGAAAGTGCCGGAGCTAAAGGGAAAATGGTAGATTATCCAGTAGATGGAATAGACGGTGATATGTCTTTTCTTGAAATGTTGGATGTTCTTAATGAAGACCTTGTAAACAAGGGAGAAGAGCCGGTAGAATTTGATCATGACTGTCGTGAAGGTATTTGTGGTTCTTGTTCATTACAAATTAACGGGGAACCTCATGGTCCAGATAGATTAATTACTACCTGCCAGTTGCACATGCGTACTTTTAAGGATGGAGATACCATCGTTATTGAGCCGTTTAGAGCAAAAGCATTTCCGGTGATAAAAGATTTAATTGTAGACAGAACTGCTTTTGATAGAATTCAACAAGCTTACGGGTATGTTTCTGTAAATACTTCAGGAAATACTATAGATGCTAATACAATTCCTGTTAAAAAGGAAAATGCAGATGATTCTTTTAACGCTGCTACTTGTATTGGATGTGGAGCTTGTGTAGCTGCTTGTAAAAATGCAAGTGCTATGTTGTTCACTTCAGCTAAAGTTTCTCAATATGCGTTACTTCCGCAAGGGAAAATTGAAGCTACAGAGAGAGTTCAGGCTATGGTAAGACAAATGGATGAAGAAGGATTTGGTAACTGTAGTAATACTGGCGCTTGTGAAATTGAATGTCCAAAAGGGATTTCTTTAGAGAACATCGCACGTATGAACAGAGAATATATGTCTGCATCCACAAAAGGATAATTACAATTCTTAATAATATTAAAATCCCGGATTTTAAAAGAGTCCGGGATTTTTATGTTTTATGCTGAAGCAATTCTGAAGTTCATAATTGTTATATAATTATTCTTTAAGGCGTTTGTTTACATAACCACGAACTAATTCTGTGGTTAGTCCAAACATAACATGAGCAAAAAGTTCGTTTGCCTGCATTCTAATTGGAATGTTTGTAGGTTTAGCTTCCAGTCCTGCAATTGGTAAAGACGTTTCATGAGTAGATGCCCAAGTGGTCGCTCCGAAAATAGCACCATCTATTAGTTTCATTTCATCTTTATTTCGCTTTCCATAGCCATAAGCAGCTCCTAAACTTGCTCCAAATGGGAAATTAACCATCTGCTCTGCTAAAGCTTCATTTTGAACAGAAATAGGTGTTCCGGTGATCTTAGTAGAAAGATCATCCACTATTTTTAATTGAGCAGATTTATGCTCGATCTTTCTCACCGGTAGAAATTGTTCAATAGCACTTTTAACTGCAGTACCCGCCAAACCACCAATAAAACCAGATAGTAATCCGCGGGATGTACTAGAAGCAAATGTGTTTTTCTCTAAAAAACTGTCAAGACTCATATTTGTAGTATTTGGAGTAAAACTATTTATATTCCCTTTTTCAAACAATCTTTTAACAGCTATTTAGCAAAGAAGCAATCAGAATTTTTAAATTTACGTATGGCAAATATTTTAAAAACAGCAGTGATTCAGGCCGATCTTTATTGGGAAGATGCCATGAAGAATCGAGAGTTATTTTCAGCAAAAATAGCTGAAATAAAAGATGAGATAGATCTTATTGTACTACCTGAAATGTTTAGTACCGGATTTTCTATGAATGCAGAAAATCTTGCAGAGCCGGTTCAGGGTACAACCTTTAAATGGATGCAGGATATTGCAAAACAGCGAGACGTTGCCGTTACTGGTAGTGTGATCGTGGAAGAGTCTGGGAATTATTACAACCGATTGTATTTTGTATTTCCCGATGGTACTTTTAAAAAATATGATAAGCGCCACACCTTTACCTTAGCAAAAGAAGATCTTACCTATACCGCCGGAAATGAACGTTTAATAGTTGAATACAAAGGTTGGAAAATATGTCCGCTGGTTTGTTATGATCTTAGATTTCCTGTATGGGCTCGCAATACCGAAGATTATGATCTGTTAATATATGTTGCAAATTGGCCGGAAACCCGAATTCACGCATGGGATGTTTTATTGCAAGCAAGAGCTATAGAAAATATGTCTTATTGCATTGGAGTGAATAGAACCGGGCCAGATGGTAACGATTATCAATACAATGGTCACACTGCCGTTTATGACGGTTTGGGAGCATCTATGTTTGATAATACTTCAGCTGAAGAATTCACAAAAATTGTAAGTTTAGATAGATCGATATCTCTAGAGATCAGAAAGAAATTAAAATTTCTGCAAGATCGAGATCAATTCAGCATAAAAGACTGATTGATATCCCAATTGGCGCGAACATCTATTGCTTCCGGGAAATAAATGATCTGCTCTGGTTTTGTTTTCTTCAAGTAATTTCCGGTATCCCATTTTCTGTTCGCATTATCATCATAAATAACCCTAATAAGATATTTTGCCGGTGCCAAATAATCAAATCTTAAAGTGCTTTCCCCATCAGAGAATTTTTCTGCTTTTACCACTCCTTTTTCATCTGTAAGCTGAACCAAAATAGGATAAGATTTTACATTTTGAAGATTCAAGGTCACGTTTCCATAATCTGAAAGTGCTTTTGTCCTTAAGGTCTTCATAATAGTGTCGTTGGTATTGTTGTAAAAATCGGTTACAGCTCCGGGTAAGATGCTTAAGTAATAAGTTTGATTTTCATTCTTGTCAAACTTAATCTGAAGGCTACTTTCGTATGCGTTTAATTCTGAAGTAAAACTTACGGCTAAGGAATCTTGATCGAGAACAGAGATAAGTTCATCATTATTCTTAGTAAGTGGCGTAGAAGATTTAATAATAAAATCATTTCCAAAATCTATATTTCCAGATGGTTCTGTATCGATACTTATAGAATCCTTAGGCATTTCCGTAATCCTAGTTAATAGAGTATCTAAGCTTTTAGGTGTTCTTAAAGTGAATTTTAAAGTATCGGAATCTAATTTAGGCGAAAACCATAAATTTAAACTGTCTTTCTGCTCAACTTTTGTTAGTTGATATTTAAAATTCTCTGGAGCACCTACAATAGGGTCAATTTTAATACTGTCCAGATCTATTCCACCGCGATATCCAATTAACAGTTTTTGCAATCCGGTTTGTTTTGGCCTTTCAGGCTTAAAACTCTGTATCTCTTTAAAAAGAGTTAGATCATACGTAGTGTCTGAAGGTATAGTAATAGGCTTGTCTAAAAAGGCTATTTTCTCTTTCCCCGGATCATATTTATAATTATTATTAAGATCTTTTACCGCTACCAATTGGTAAGTTCCATCTTTAAGATTAGAAAGTTCGAAAGTTTTTAAACTATCTAAGGTGTTGGTGATATATCTAGGCGGCTGATTAAAAACTAAAGAATCTGAATAATTCTCGTCCATGTCATATAACATCACAGAAATAAATGGCTCTGCTTCTTTTAATAATGCATCTTGTACTTTTCCTGAAATAGACAGAGAATCGATATAACTACCAGTTGAAAACACATATTTAAAGAATGGTAGTGGGTTTCCTTCATTATTATCTACTACACTTTGCCCAAAATTGAAGGCATAGGTTGTGTTTTCCTGAAGCGTATCTCTTATAATTATTTTAATGTATTTGCTCGGAGAGCCTAGCGGAGTGATTTCTGGTTTTGGATCCATAGGTGGAGAAACTATGATCTGCTTTTGAGCATCTTCCAGTTTTATATATTCATCAAAATAAATTCTGATCTCTTTTTGATCGAAATTTACCGAGAAGTTCTCTGGAGTTGCACGAATAAACTCTGGTGGACTTTTATCTTCCGGTCCTCCTGTAGGGGTTCCTCTTTTTGCGCATTGAACAAAAAATAAAGCTATCGCCATTACTAATAATACAGATGCTTGCTTTTTCATTGAACAGGAATTTTAGGCAAAGAAACAATTATTTTTTCTTTTCTTATTCGGTAAAAGCCATACTAACTACGCTAATTTTTATTCCGGGACTGGCTTTAAGAACATTTGCGCAAGCTTCAATAGTAGCACCGGTAGTAATAAGGTCGTCTACAATTAGCACATGTTTATTTTGAATAAAATTAGCATTTTTTAAAATAAAAGTCTCTTCCATATTATTCCATCTGGCAAATCTGCTCTTTAGAGTTTGTGTTGCAGTAAATGATGTTTTAAGTAGAACGTTGTCTATATATTCAGCATTAAGGGCTTTTGATAGCTTCTTTCCAAAATCTTCAACTTGATTGAAACCTCTACTTTTCAACTTTTTTGGGTGTAATGGAACCGGAATTACTACATCAATAGCTTGATATTCTTCTGTTTCAGATAAAATATTTCCAGCCCAAACTCCTAGATAAGCGCCTATTTCTTTATGTCCTCTGTATTTTAATTGATGGATTAAGGTTTGTACATTGCTTTTTTTATGAAATAGAAGAAGCGCAGTTGCATTTTCTAGAGCAATCCTCCCGTAAAATACTTTTTTAACAGGATTATCGTTATCAAGATGATAATTGGTTACAGGAAGTTCATGCAAGCAATTTGTGCATATAAGGTGTTCATTTTTAGTAAGAATGTCCTCACAGATCAAGCAAGTTTTAGGATAAAATAAATTAATTAAATCGTGAAACATATGTTAATGAATTGTAACTTCCCTGATTAAACTCTTAAATTTACAAACTAAATTACATTTTATGATGACCGAAAAGAAAAGTAATACTGCTTTAAAAATATTAACCGGTATTTTGGCTGTTGCGCTTATTGCACTTGGAATATATACCGTAAAATTCTATAATGAAGAGAAAGAGAATAAAGCTATTCTTCAAAAAGAGAAGACCGTTATAGAAGATGAGTTGAATGATCTAATTGTTAAGTATGATGAGGCTATTGCATCTAACGATGTAATGGATCAAAACTTAGTAGATGCAAGACAACGTATTGCTGTTTTATTAGATTCTGTTAAAGACAATGAAGCTAATCTTGTGATGATCTCTAGATATAGAAGAGAGATTGGAAATTTGAAAAGCGAGAAAGAGAGATTATTTAGAGTAGTAGATAGTTTAAGTAATCAAAATAGAAGACTTTCCTCTGCTATAGATAGTACAAATACTATTTTGGCAGAACGAGTGAGAGTTTCTGATTCTTTGCAAGTAACCAATCAATCGCTTTCTACTAAAGTAGATCGTGCTGCTCAATTAAAAATAACTTCACTTAAAGGGGAAGGTGTTATTGTGAGAAACAGTGGTAAAATGGTAGAAAATGATAAAACTGGAAGAATAGACCAGATAAGAACTTGTTTTACTATTACAGAAAATCCATTGGCTGCTGCTGGTGAAAAAGAATTGTATGTTCAGGTTTACAATCCTAAGAACGAGTTGGTAGGTGATCAAATTGCGGTAAACCATGATGGTGGTACTATGGTTTATAGTGCACAATCTAAAGTTTTCTATGAAAATGAAGAATTAGATGTTTGTATCTTATCTAAAACAAAAGAAGAAAAGTTGCTAGAAGGTACTTATAAGGTTTATGTGTACTCTGGTGCGCAGTTAATAGGAACCTCATCATTTAGCTTGAGATAATATAAAATATTAAAAATCATGAGCCGCCTTGACTTTAATCAAGGCGGTTTTTTTATTTTTGCGCTATGGCAAAACAAGAAGATTTATTTAAAAATGTGATTTCCCATGCTAAAGAGTATGGATATATTTTCGCATCTAGTGAGATTTACGATGGTTTAAGTGCTGTTTATGACTATGGTCAAAATGGAGCAGAGCTAAAGAAAAACATCAGAGATTACTGGTGGAAGAGCATGGTGCAGCTAAATCAAAATATAGTTGGTATAGATGCATCTATCTTGATGCATCCTAAAACTTGGGTAGCTTCGGGACACGTAGATGCTTTTAACGATCCTTTAATTGATAACAAAGATTCAAAGAAGCGTTACCGTGCCGATGTTTTGGTGGAAGATCACGCCGAAAAATTATTACAAAAAGCTCAGAAGGAGATAGACAAAGCGAAGAAACGTTTTGGAGATTCTTTTGATGAAGAACAATATATAGCAACCAACGATAGAGTTAATAGATATCTTACTCAGCGAAAAGAGATTTTAGCACGTTTAGGTTCTTCTTTAACTAAAGAAGATCTTAAAGATGTAAAAGCTTTAATTGAAGAGTTGGAAATTGCAGATCCAGACACCGGTTCTAAAAACTGGACAGACGTTCGTCAATTCAACCTGATGTTCGGGACAAAAATGGGAGCTTCCGCAGAATCTTCTTCAGATCTTTATTTAAGACCGGAAACTGCTCAGGGTATTTTTGTGAACTTCAGCAATGTTCAAAAAACCGGAAGAATGAAGATCCCTTTTGGAATTGCACAAACGGGAAAAGCGTTTAGAAATGAGATCGTGGCTCGCCAGTTCATTTTTAGAATGAGAGAATTTGAACAAATGGAAATGCAATTTTTCGTACGTCCTGGGGAAGAATTGAAATGGTATGAGCATTGGAAAGAAGCTAGATTAAAATGGCACCATTCCCTTAATCTTGGGGAAGAGAATTACCGTTTTCATGATCATGATAAATTGGCTCACTATGCCAATGCTGCGGCAGATATAGAATTTGATTTTCCATTTGGATTCAAAGAATTGGAAGGAATTCACTCTAGAACAGATTTCGATTTAAAAGCTCATGAAGAACATTCAGGTAAAAAATTGAGATTTTTTGATCCGGAATTGAATGAAAATTACGTGCCTTACGTTGTAGAGACATCTATTGGACTTGACAGAATGTTCTTAGCCGTATTGTCATCATCTTTAAAAGAAGAAACTTTAGAAGATGGATCTTCACGTACCGTTCTTAAACTACCTGCAGTTTTAGCGCCAACAAAAGCGGCAATTTTACCATTGGTTAAAAAAGACGGATTACCGGAAATGGCTAATGAAATTATTGAAGAATTGAAATGGGATTTCAATGTTCAGTATGATGAAAAAGATGCTATTGGTAGAAGGTACCGTCGTCAAGATGCTGCGGGTACACCTTTATGTATTACTGTAGATCATGATTCTTTAGAAGACAAAATGGTTACCGTGAGATATAGAGATACTATGGAGCAAAAAAGAGTTCCAATTTCAGAACTTTCTAAAATCATTAGAGATGAAGTAGATTTTAAGAATTGGATGAAGAAATAATTCTAATTTTTTAGGTTCTAAATATCATAATAAGAGGCAATTAATAAATTTATTAATTGCCTCTTTCATTTTTTTTATTTTTTAAATGACTATTTTTAATGTTTATAATTGCGGCAAGCGCTATTCAAAAAGAAATATGAATAAAATATTACCATTTTTAATTCTGATGCTTTTTTTGCTATCTAATCAAATTTCAGCTCAAAAAAGAGAAATTTCAGGGCCTGTATTTGTAGATTCTGCAAAGTCTATTCCTACTGCCTCATTTTCGAGCAAAAAGTTTAGAATGGTTCCTCCGGAAAGCGAATTCAAGCTTTATAATGCCAGAAATAGAGGGATTAATAAAGTGGTTCCCGGAAAAGGTTTGCCAAAAAATAAAAGTGCACTTACTCAAGAAAAAATGGGGAAGACACCCGGGAAAGCTCCAATTATATCTTTTGATGCGGTAACCTCAAAATCTACACCAACAGATCCTACAGGGGTTGCAGGGCCAAATCATTATTTAAACGCATGGAATTCGGCATTTTCAATATTCGATAAAAATGGAAATAGAATTACTCCACCTGCATCTCTTTCGAGTATCGGAGGAGAGTTTACCAATGAAACTTTAGGAGATCCAATAATTGTATATGATCAATTTGCAAATAGATATATTATCTCTCAATTTAGTGATACTCCAGAAGGTTTTCTGGTTGCAATATCTCGTGGTCCAGATCCTGTAAACGATGGATGGTTTACCTATAGATTTTCTACCAATGGTGCATTGCCAGATTACCCAAAGATTTCGGTTTGGAGTGATGGATATTATGTAACCACTAATAAGAATACCAATACAGCAAGTACAAGTCAGGTAATATATGTTTTTGAAAGGGATAAAATGTTGGTTGGTGAAACTGCCAAAGTACTTTCTTTTCCGTTACCCGGAATTAATACCAATGGTTTTTATAGTCCGGCAGGATTCAACGCGCAAGGAAATGAATTACCTCCCAAAGGAAATTCACCTATAATTTATATGCAAGATGATGCATGGGCAGGAGTTTCAGAAGATCATTTAAAATTATGGAATGTAAATGTAGATTGGAATACTCCGGCAAATTCTACCATACAAGAATCGCAAGATCTTGGAGCTGCAAATGGAGTTTCTCCTTTTACCGCCACTTTTGATGGTGGTAGTTTTGTAAATCTTGCTCAGCCCGGCGATGCTCCAGATATAGATGCCTTACAAGCAGCAATGATGTACATGACCCATTATAGAAGGTTTGCAACGTACAATGCTGCTGTAATGAACTTTGTAGTAGATGTAGACCCAACCTCTGCAGAGCATGCTGGAATTAGATGGTATGAATTACGTCAAAATAGTAATGGAGGGCCATGGAGTGTTTATCAAGAAGGAACGTATGCTCCTGATAAAAGCGATAGGTTTAGCGGAAGTATAGGTATAGATAAAGAAGGGAATATTGGCTTAGGATATACTGTTTTAGACGACAGTCCTGCAGCACCTATTTATCCATCTATAAGATATACAGGGAGATATGTTAATGATGAATTGGGTAAAATGACTCTTGAAGAAACGAGTATGGTAGAGGGAACTTCTCCTAACCCATCTTCGAGATATGGAGATTATGCTCATTTAAGTGTAGACGCAGGAGATGGATTAACCTTTTGGCATAATGCGGAATATTTTAGCGGATTAGACAGAAAGAATAGAGTTAGTTCTTTTAAACTGGCGCCAGATTTTGGAAATGATGTTGGAATAATTGCATTGGTAAACCCTATAAATTCTTCCCTTTCCAATTCAGAGCAAATTACAGTGACCATTAGAAATTTTGGAAGTAATACTCAAACAAGTATACCTGTTACTTATACGGTAGATGGAGGGTCTGTGGTTACAGAAACTTTTAATGGAACCTTAGAAGGTACAAGTTCTATTAACTTTACATTCTCTGTACCTGCCAATTTAGGAAACGTAGGACAGAGTTATGAGATCTCTGCATCTACAGAATTACCTTCAGATGAAGATAAGGATAATGACAGTTTTACTACTCAGGTAAAAAACCTTTTTCCTAATGATGTTGGGGTAACCTCTATAGACGCTCCTTCAACAGGATTAACCTTATCTGCTAATGAAGCGGTGACCATTACTATCGAGAATTTTGGAGGAGAATCTCAAAGCAATATTCCGGTTTCTTATACCATTGGGAACAATCCTCCTGTAAATGAAGTTTATAGTGGGACTATTAGAGTAGGGCAAAATGTTGTTTATACCTTTTCTCAAAGAGCAAACTTATCTTCTTACGGGAGATATATGATCACTGCCAGAACCAATCTAGAGTCTGATAATAATAAGATTAATGATGAAACCTCTAAATCTGTTGCCAATTTAAATTGTATTCCTGAAGGTTCAGACTGTTCTCTTGGAGACGGAATAAGCTATTTTGAACTCGGAGATATTCTAAATGAGAGAATTCCTTGTGGTGATGGATATGTAGATTACATAGGTTTTTCTACAGATCTGGATAGATCTAAATCTGGTTTTACGGTAACCGTTAAAACTATGACAGACCCAACAGATGCTGAAAAATTTTCACTTTGGATAGACCTTAATGATAATGGAACTTTTGATGATTCTGAAAGGTTAATTACCAGTCAACCAATACCACAGCCCAACACTCCTTTTTCTTATAATTTCGATCTCCCAAAAAATGCAGCACTTGGTCAGCATTTAATGAGAGTAAGAGCAGGAGATACAGATTATGGAGGAGAATTGAACAATCCTTGTAGCGTAATGGATTATGGGACTACTCATGACTATTCTGTAAAAATTATTGATAGTTCTATAGATATCAAAGATTTTCTATTAAATGAAGCAGACCTTCAAATTTCAAGACTAGAGAATGGTATTTACCGTATTTTCTTAGAAACAGATTTCGATCAGACCCTTAGAATTACTGTTCATAATATTCTTGGACAAAAGTTGTTAGAGAATAAGGTAGAAAGTGGAGATGGTGGATATGTGTACGATCTGGATATGTCTTACGCTGCAGACGGAGTTTATCTACTTAGAATTGGAACAAGAGACGTAGGAATTGTTAAACGATTCATTGTACAATAAATTAGCTTCAAAATTAAGTTTCATGTATTTGAAACCTTTAGCTAATTTTTACCTTTGGAAGAAAATAAATATTGCATGAAAATTATTTCTTACAACGTAAATGGAGTTAGAGCAGCTATAAAAAAAGGTTTTATAAATTGGTTAGCACAGGCAGATCCTGATGTTATTTGTTTGCAGGAAATTAAAGCCAATCCAGATCAATTTGATGCTGTACCGTTTGAAGAAATCGGGTATAAATATCACTATTGGTATCCTGCTCAAAAAAAAGGATATAGTGGGGTTGCAATTTTAAGCAAGCACGAACCTAAGAATGTAATTTATGGTACAGGTATAGATTATATGGATTTTGAAGGCCGAAACATTAGAGCAGATTTTGATGGATTTTCGGTGATGAGTCTTTACCTTCCTTCTGGAACCAATATTGCTAGATTGGAACATAAGTTTCAATTTATGGCAGACTTTCAAGAATATATAAATGAACTTAAGCTAGAACTTCCAAATTTGGTTATTTGTGGCGATTATAATATCTGTCATGAAGCCATAGATATTCATGATCCTGTAAGATTGAAAAACACCTCCGGATTTTTACCGGTAGAAAGAGAGTGGATAGATAGTTTTATGAAAAGCGGATTTATAGACTCTTTTAGACATTTTAACAAGGAGGCAGAACAATATTCTTGGTGGAGCTACAGAGCTAATGCCAGAGCAAATAATAAAGGATGGAGAATAGATTATAATCTGGTCTCTGAGCCGTTACAAGATAAGTTAAAACGTGCCGTGATTTTACCGGAAGCTAAACATAGCGATCATTGCCCAGTATTAGTAGAATTAGAAAATATTTCCAATTAATTATTTATGACAAAAAAATTCCTTTTACTTAGTTTGTTGAGTGGGTTTTTATTCACCTCTTGTGTTTCTTCCAAAGTTCATAAAGATTTACAGTCTCAATACGATGCCTCTCAAACAAAAAATAAAAAGCTTTCTGAAGACCTTAGATCTACAAGATCTAAGTATGACGGTGAATTGCTAAACCTACGTGCAGATTTTAATAAATTATCTGAAGAGCGAGATGGCTTAAAAAGAGAATTAGAATTGCTTAATGAGAAGCATGAGAGTTTAAAGAATTCTTATGATGCATTAGATGCTAACAGCTCTTCAGCACTATCAGAAAATTCTAAAAGAAATAGAGATCTTTTATTAGCCTTAGAAGAAAAGGAGAAAAAACTTTCAGCAGAACAAGAGCGTTTATCAAAATTACAGAAAGATCTTGTTTCAAGATCAAAACGAATTGAGGAGTTAGAAAGCTTGATAGCAGCAAAAGACGCAAAAATGAATGCTTTAAAAGCAGCTGTTTCTAATGCGCTTACCAATTTTGAAGGAAAAGGACTTACGGTAGAGCAACGCGATGGAAAAGTGTATGTATCTATGGAGAATAAATTATTGTTTAATTCTGGTAGTTGGAGTGTTAATTCTGAAGGAAAAAAAGCAGTGCAACAATTGGGAAATGTGTTGTCTCAAAATCCGGATATAGCGGTGCTAATTGAAGGGCATACCGATAACGTGCCTTATGGAGGTAATGGACAATTAACCGATAATTGGGATCTTTCTACTAAAAGAGCTACCTCTATTGTGCAGATTTTAAGAGAGAACTCTCAGATAGATCCGCAAAATCTAACAGCAGCGGGACGAGGAGAATTTGCGCCGGTTGCAAGCAATACTTCTGCTGAAGGTAAAGCAAAAAATAGAAGAATAGAAGTAATACTTACCCAAAAATTAGATGAGATAAGTAAAATGCTTCAGGAAGAGAACTAAACAACGCAAATAAATGTACTCTTCAAAATTTTATAACTTTACAGCTTAAATTTTTATATAAATGAAATATACCAAACTCCCTCAATCAGATATTCAAGTGAGTAAGATCTGTTTGGGTTCTATGACTTGGGGTCAACAGAACACAGAAGCCGAAGGTCATGAACAAATAGACTACGCTTTAGAGCAAGGAGTTAATTTTATAGACACTGCCGAGATGTATTCTATTCCGGCAAGAAAAGAAACTCAAGGGAGCACAGAAAAGATTATTGGCTCTTGGTTAAAAAAAACTGGGAAGAGAGATAAAATTGTATTAGCAACTAAAATTGCAGGTCCGGGTGCAGCAATGTCTCATATTAGACCGGAACTTGGTTTTGGAAAAGAAGCTTTGCAGGATGCTGTAAATAAAAGTTTAGCACGTCTTAATACTGAATATATCGATTTATACCAAATGCATTGGCCCGAGCGAAATACCAATTATTTTGGACAGCGTGGGTATAAGAGAAATACAGCAGAAGCTTGGGAAGATAATTTTCATGAAATGTTGGTTAATCTAGATGAGTTGATCAAAGAAGGAAAGATCAGAAAGATTGGGCTTTCTAATGAAACTCCATTTGGAGTAATGCGTTGTGTGGAAGAATCCAGAAAAGGCTTGCCTGCTATTAGTACTGTTCAAAATCCGTATAGTTTATTAAATAGAAAAGATGAAATTGGCCTTACAGAGATCTATCATAGAGAAGATATTGGCTTATTGCCATATTCTCCATTAGGAATGGGAACATTAAGCGGAAAATATCTAAAAGGTACACCTTCCAATACAAGATTGACTTTATTTCCTCACTACAAAAGATATTCTAACGAGAAATCTGTAGAAGCAACTAAGATGTATCTAGAGATTGCAGAAAAGCATGGGCTTAGTCTAACGCAGATGGCTTTGGCGTTTATAGAAAAACAACCTTTTGTTACGAGTACCATTATTGGCGCTACTACAATGGAGCAGCTTAAAGAAAATATTAATTCTATACATGTAGATCTTTCTGAAGAGATCATGAATGAGATAGAGGCAGTGCAAGAATTAATTCCAAATCCTGCACCTTAATTCATAGGCGTGGCTAAAGAGGAGTGAAGGAAAGAGGCGTTATTAGAATCTGATGTTTTAATATGATACCAGTCTGCAGTTTTACCTAAGATTTGAAAGGTATCTCCCTTTGATATTTTTTGAATGATCTCAGAATTTTTTAAAGAATTAGAATTGCGAAGATTGGCATTTTGATTAACAATGCCCAAAATTTGAGTTTGGAGAAAATTCTTATGCTGTAATAATTGCTTATTATTCTGTTCTATAAAATGATAGGGATTAATTGCACCTAAGTTACTACGATAAATGCCAAAATGCAGATGAGGTGGGGTGGTTTTCGCATTGCCGGAATTCCCAACAAATCCTAAGGTATCTCCAGCTTTAACCGATTTTTTTGTGATGGAGGAGATACTGTCTAAATGTGCATAGTATAAAGATTGACCTCTTTTTTGGTCTCTAAGCCATACCTGTTTTCCACCTAAACCTTTTTCACCCATATAGGTAATTCGTCCAGCAGTGGAGGCAATCACGGGAGTGCCTCTCTTAGCAAATATATCTACTCCTTCATGAGACCTTTTTCCACCATCTCTTTGCGCACCCCAAAAACTTTGTGCGTCATGGTTCTTACCGCCTGCCACCGGAAATACGTATGTGGGAGATCTATTAATTTTTATATTGAAATGAGAACTCGCTTCTATTTCTGGTTGAACAATCACTTTATAAAAATGGTCTTCAGTTATTTCTAAATCGATATGTTGCTTGCCAAAATCTGAACTATGAATATGCCTAAATTCTGAATTTTGAAAGGAGAAAACATCAATAAAAGTAAGCGATGAAGAAGAGTCCAACTTTACCGCTACAGTAAGCAAATCTCCTCGGTGAAGTTCTATTAAATAAGAATAAACAGAAAAGCTCTTCGGAAAAAATCTACCAGATTCTTGATATGGTAAATCAATACGTAAACTGTCATTTACTAATGCATTTTGTTTCTCTATTTCCCAAAGATTGAAGAGATCATCATTAATATTTAGATCTCTTTTATAAATCTCTTGTGCAGAAGGTTTGGTAAGTAGATCTTTAGCTTTATTAATTTTTGAACAGCCTGCTAACGCTATTACAAAAAACAATACATATAAGATCCTAACTATCATTGGGTTGAAGTTTGGAATGAAAACACAGTAATTATGCCAGAATTAGCTAAATAAAAAGCTTACTACATCTTCAATTCTAGATACCTTCAAAATTTTTATTCCATAATTGTTTTTAGGTAATTTAGATTGTTTGGAGATCATGATACTTGCAAAGCCTAATTTTTCTGCTTCCAAAATACGTTGTTCTGCTCTTGGTACCGGTCTAATTTCTCCTGCAAGACCAACTTCAGCAGCAAAACAAATATCTTTTTCTATAGCAACGTCTTCATTAGAAGATAATATTGCAGCAACAACAGCAAGATCTATCGCTGGATCGTCAACAGAAATACCTCCGGTAATATTTAAAAATACATCTTTTGCACCCAATCTAAAGCCTGCTCGTTTTTCAAGAACAGCCAATAACATGTTGAGTCTTTTAGCATTATATCCTGTGGTAGAGCGTTGAGGTGTGCCATACACTGCAGAACTTACCAAGGCTTGAATCTCGATCATTAAGGGTCTCATTCCCTCTAAAGTAGATGCAATAGCGGTTCCGCTTAGGCCTTCTTCATTCTTTGAGATCAAGATTTCAGATGGATTTGCAACTTCTCTTAAGCCGCTACCTTGCATTTCATAAATTCCTAACTCGTGGGTAGAACCAAATCTATTCTTGTGTGCTCTTAAAATTCTATATACATGATTTCTGTCGCCTTCAAATTGAAGTACCGTGTCTACCATGTGTTCTAATACCTTTGGACCAGCAATGCTACCTTCTTTTGTTATGTGGCCAATTAAGATAACTGGTACTCCAGTTTCTTTGGCATATTTAATAAGCTCTGCGGTACATTCTCTAATTTGTGAGATACTTCCAGGAGAACTATCTATATAATCGCTGTGCAACGTTTGTATAGAATCTATAATGACTATTTCTGGCTGAAGTTCTTCAATCTGTTTAAAGATATTCTGAGTTTTGGTCTCGGTAAGTATATAGCAATTTGCAGGATCTGGATTGATTCTTTCTGCACGCATTTTTATTTGCTGCTGACTTTCTTCTCCAGAAACATACAAGGTTTTATGTGGAAGGTGTAGTGAAATTTGTAACAATAAAGTACTCTTACCAATTCCGGGTTCTCCTCCAAGCAAGGTAAGCGATCCAGGAACAATTCCTCCACCTAAAACCCGGTTGAGTTCGCTGTTAAGCGTATTCAACCGGGGTTCTTTAGAATATTCAATCTCTGCAATTTTTAATGGCTTTGCTGTCCTTTTAACTTCTCTTGTTGCCTGAGGTTTCCAGTCTTTCTCATCTGGTTTTTGAACAACTTCTTCTACTAAGGTGTTCCATTCTTTACAAGCAGAACATTGACCTTGCCATTTAGAATGTTGTGCTCCACAGTTTTGACAATAAAAGGTAGTCTTGGTCTTGGCCATAAAATTGATAACGGGATTTTATTTTTTTAACGGGTTAATACCCAAAGTCTTTTTTGATCTGCTCTGCCTTATCCAGCATATAATCTACTGTTAGGAATGAAATTGGCTGTTGCCCATATCCTTTTTGATAGTTTCTCATTGCTCTTTTAGGATTTCCTGTTTCTTCATCATATCTAGCTTCAAAAAATGAGGCTAACATAGTGCCCGGATAATTCTTTTCTGCCAGTTTAGCCAATTTTTCAAGCTCCTCCCATTTCTGGGTTTTCTCCATAGCTTTATAAACAGCCATCATATCATTTAACCTAATGGTCTTATTGATGGCGTAAAGCGTTTGAATGTTTTCATACTTTTCTACTAAATAATCGTAGGAAGAAACAGAAGTTTGCAAAAGTACGCTGTTATAATCAGAAACTGAAATAGGTCGGTAAACCTCAAAGATTTGTTCTATCGCCTTCGGAATAGCACTTCCTACAAGGGTGTAGTGTGAAGCGTTTTCAAAATTATCGAAGTTATAATGAAGTTTTTTATTATCTATATTCTTAAGTTTTGCATCAAAGCTTAAGATCTTATCTTTTAGATTTGAAATATCATCAGAAGATGTGGTGAGGTAATACCAAATAGGAGTTTCAGTTTTGCTAAGGGAGGTAACAATTCTTTCCTGCATTTCTGGCGCTAAATCGGGACTAAGATTTATATAACCTTGAAATAAAGGATTCTCTTTTAAAAGATAATAGTTGATGAAATTTGCAGTGAAATCATGACCCATTACCACTCTAAAAGGAACTGTTCTGTAGTTGTTGTCTAAAAACGGCATCAACTCCATTCCTATAAATTCAAAAAAATCTGCTCCGGTTTCTGCTGGAAGGAAGGTTTTATCATTATAAAAAGCATCGGAGTTTCTGGTGTTTTGTTGGTTAATACCTACTACAATCATCTCTGGAATATCTTCCCAGTATGAGTAATAGTCAACATTTCCTGCAACTGGCTCGAAAAGGTAATCGCCATCCAATACTATCAGAATTGGATATGCTTTTTCTTTATTTTTTTCGTAATTTCTTGGAAGCTGAATCTTCAGCTCACGATCCTCCCCTAATTTAGAGGATTTGATAGACTTGTAAATTGTTTGTGCTGAAAGTAGGGTTGGCATCAGCAATACCAAGAATAGTAGTTTTTTTATCATAGGTTAAGTTTAAAATACTGAACACAAGATAGTTATTATTTTTTACCATTTAAAATAGGAAGAAATAGAAACGAAAGTCCGCCAACTATAAGAATTAAAAGGGTTTGAGTTCCCCAAGCAATCCATCCGAAAGCTTCTCCATCTTGTTTTGAAATGCCAAATAGCATCATACTTGCACCAATTGCAATTGGATACACTCCAACACCACCGTTGGTAGCAGAAATTGCAAAAGATCCTACTACAAAGGCTACCATAATTACTCCAAAAGGAGTATCGGTAAGATCTGGCACTGTAAAGATGATCACATAGAACATCAGCACATACATAACCCAGATAAATAAGGTGTGAAATAGAAATCCCCACTTATTTTTCATCTTTAAGATACTGCGCATCCCTTCTAACAAACCTTTCGCAAAATTTTTAAACTTTACAAAGATGCCGTGTTTGGAGCTTTTTATAAGTTTAAGAATAATCACTCCAAAACCCAAGATTGCTAATAGAATTCCAAAAGTGAGAATAGGGTTTATTTGATTGTTTTGAAAATAAGCTAAAAGATCATCGGTCTGCAATAACATTGCTATGCCAACTACAGCCATGAGCATTAAAAAATCTGCAATTCTTTCTGATATTATGGTTCCAAAAACTTTTTCAAAAGGAATATCTTCATAGCTGGAAAGGGTGACAGCTCTTAAGATCTCACCAGATCTTGGAATACCAAAATTGGCTAAATAGGCTATCATTACCGCCATAAATCTATTGAAGAATTTAGGTTTGTAGCCCATGGGCTCCAGTAAGTATTTCCATCTATAAGCTCTGGAAAGGTGAGATAATAATCCAAAAAACATAGACAGCAAGATAAACCAAGGATTTGCTGAGGTAATATTGTTTAAAAGATCTTCTCTTTCTTGAGGGGTGGCACTTTTTAATGAGTACCAGATCAAAAAAACTCCCAACATGAGTGGGAGTATGATCTTTAAAATTTTTATAGTTGTCTTTTTCAAGAAATTAAATCAGTAGATTATTTTCCTCATTAGGAAATACTAAAGAAGGCTTGAAAGATTTTGCTTCTTCAAACTCCATAATAGCATAAGTTATCAAAATTAAAATATCTCCGGTAGCAACTCTTCTCGCTGCGGCACCATTTAAGGTGATTTCTCCAGAATTTCTTGGACCCGGAATGGCATATGTTTCAAGACGTTCACCGTTATTATTGTTAACGATTTGAACTTTCTCTCCTTCAATAATATTGGCTGCATCCATTAAATCTTCGTCTATGGTAATACTTCCAATATAATTAAGATCTGCCCCGGTACATTTTACACGGTGAATTTTAGATTTTACTACGTGAACTTGCATTAGTTATAGTTTAATAATTGAGCGCTATATTATCTATTAGCCTTACATCTCCTGCGTATACTGCTATAAAGGCGCGATAATTAGCATCGGGTAATTTATTATGTAAAGTTTTTAATGTATTACTGTCGGCTATTTCAAAATATTCCAACTTTAAAAACGGATGCAATTTAAATTCATCTATCACCCATTTGGTGATAATATTTGCATTTTCTGTGCCAAATTTATCTTTAACCGTTTGAAGGGTTTTGTATATAAATGCAGCATTTTCACGTTCTTGGGCACTTAGTCGTTCATTTCTAGAACTCCTTGCTAAACCATTGCTTTCTCTATCTATAGGGCATCCAATTACTTCAATAGGTAATTGATGCTTTTCGGTAAGCTTTTTAATGATTTGCAGTTGCTGAAAATCTTTTTCTCCAAAGAAGGCCATATCTGGCTGAACAATTTCAAAAAGTTTTTTCACAACAGTTCCTACTCCGTCAAAATGACCGGTTCTAAACTTTCCTTCCATTTCAAACTCAAGTCCGTCATATTCAAAATGTTCAGATTTTATAGCATCTCCGTATAACTCGAAGGCATTTGGAGCAAATACTATCACATTTAATCCTAATGTATCTAATAATTCAACGTCAGAATCTAAAGTTCTGGGATAATTTTGTAGGTCTAAAGGATTGTCGAACTGGGTAGGATTTATAAAAATACTTACCACCACCAGGTCGCATTTTCGAGCAGCTTGCTGCACAAGAGACAAATGTCCTTCGTGTAAAGCACCCATAGTTGGGACAAATCCGATGGTAGTTCCATTAGATTTTAATCCTGAAATTACCTGTTGTAAGGCGGCTTTCTCTTTAATAATCTGCATTTTGTTATAAAATTAACAGCGTGCAAACTTAATATAATACTGGCAAACTGCATAAAATTTTGTAATTTTGCGTGTTTTTTATTCGCAAAAGCAAAAAATTTATGAAAGATAAGAGGATATTGTACGTATCATCTGAAGTAATTCCTTACCTGCCCGAAACCGATATATCATCTATGTCTTTTGAAGCTGCAAGAATGGTAAATGGGCTTGGAGGTCAAATTAGAATTTTTATGCCACGTTATGGTAATATTAATGAGAGGAGACACCAATTACACGAAGTTATAAGATTATCTGGGATGAACTTGGTAATCGATGACTTGGATATGCCTTTAATTATTAAGGTTGCCTCCATTCCAAAGGAAAGAATGCAGGTGTATTTTATTGATAATGAGGATTATTTTAAGAGAAAAGCTACACTAACAGATGAAGATGGGAATTTATTCCCCGATAATGATGAGCGAGCAATTTTCTTTGCGAAAGGCGTAATTGAAACTGTGAAAAAATTAAACTGGTCTCCAGACATTATTCATGTTCATGGATGGCTATCCTCTTTGCTTCCATTATACCTTAGAAACTATTATGGAAACGAGCCATTATTTTCTGGCGCAAAAATTGTAACGTCGGTATACAATCAAAGTTTTGATGAAACGTTAGATACTAATCTTGACAAGAAGATACTTTTTGATGGTTTGGAAGATGAGAATGTAAAACATCTTAAAAAGCCAAACTATGTTAACTTAATGAAAACAGCTGTAGATAATTCTGACGCTGTGATTATTGGAGGAGATAATCTTCCAGATGAATTAACAAAGTATCTAGATAAATTGGAGAAACCGGTTCTTGGGTACAAATCGCCTGAAGAATTTTCTTCTGCATATCAAGAATTCTATACAACAAAAGTATTATCAGAATAAATTAATCAAGTTCGAATGATTTTAATGAAACGCTTACGCTTACTGCCGATAATGTTATTATCGGTTTTAGCTTTTATCTCATGTGATGAAGATTATAACACCATAGGAGGCGATTTAATTGGGGGTCAATTTGATTCTCTTCCAAAATATCAGCCAGGTGTTAAAGCTTACTCAGAAAAATTGGGACCTGTACAAACAAATAACCTTCCTGTTAATTTATTTGGGGTGTATAAAGATCCAGTTTATGGTTTGCAAAAAGCAAATATACTTACACAGCTTTCACTTTCTACTTCAAATCCAGATTTTGGAACAGAACCGGTGTTGGATAGTGTGGTGTTAACTTTGCCTTATTTTAGTAAGCAGGTTGATGTAAGTGAAGAAGGGACTCCTATTTACAAGTTGGATTCAGTTTACGGGAATTCGCCGTTTAAAATCAACATTAGTAGATCTACTTATTTTTTAAATGATTTTGATCCAACAGAGAATTTTGAAAGTCGTCAGAAATATTATTCAAATCAAGGAGATGCTTTTGCAGCTTCTGTATTTGGGGATCCAATCTACACCAATGAAAGTTTTAAGCCTTCAGCAAGGCAAGTGAAATATAAGGAGTATAATTCTAATACTGGAGAAACTGATACTTTGGTTAAAACTCCAAGATTGAGAGTTGCTTTAGATAAAGAGTTTTTTCAGCAGAACATTATAGAACAGCAGGGTTCTTCAGAATTAGCTAACGATAATAATTTTAGAAATTATATTAGAGGATTGTATTTCTCTGCGGAAGCTATAAATGATAATGGTAGTTTGATTTATTTCAATCTAAGCCATAAGGATTCTAACATCACATTGTATTATAGTTCTAAGGTTAAAGACGTTTCAGACGTTGATGAAGATGGAGACACTTCAGAATTAATATATAAACCTGCTACTTATAATTTAACTTTTGGAAGCAATAAAGTTAATACCTATACTCAAAATTTCCCCGCAGAATTTCTTCAGCAAATAGAAAGTTCTAGTGAGGAGACGGGTAGTAAGAATTTATTTTTAAAAGGAGGAGAAGGTAGCATTGCTGTTGTAAAATTATTTGAAAATGAACAAGAAATTGAAGATATAAAAGCTAATAATTGGCTTATTAATGAAGCGAGTTTAGAATTTTATGTAGACAATAGTAAAGTAGTTGGTGGAGCCGCAGAGCCGGAAAGAATTTACATCTACGATCTAGAAAATAATCTACCATTGATAGATTATAAATTGGGTCAGCGAAACGAAACCACTCCGGTTAACTCTTTAGTTGAGCATTCTTCAAGATTGGTTAGAGATGAAGATGGAAATGGTGTTAGATATAAAATAAGAATTACAGAATTTGTAAAAGCTATTATTAGAGGTGAAGTAGAATCTCGTAAGTTAGGTGTGGTTGTTACCCAAAATATCAATTTAACTTCAAATGTTGCTTTAAAAAATTCTAATGATAATATTGATAGAGTACCAACGGGATCTGTAATAAGTCCAGAAGGAACTGTATTGTATGGAAATTTGGCAGACGATGTTGCTAAGAGATTAAAGTTTAATATTTATTATACAGAAACAAACAATTAGAATATGTGTGGAATTGTTGGATATATTGGATTTAGGGAAGCTTATCCAATTGTATTAAAAGGTTTACAAAGATTAGAATATAGAGGTTATGATAGTGCTGGTATTGCATTATATGATGGTGATGAGCTTAATCTATGTAAAACAAAAGGTAAGGTAGTAGACCTTAAAGAGAAATTTGAAGAAACTGGTACCTCTACTAAGGGCCATGTTGGAATTGGGCATACACGTTGGGCAACTCACGGAGTTCCAAATGATGTAAACTCACATCCACATTATTCAAATTCTGGGAACCTTGTGATTATTCACAACGGGATTATTGAGAATTACTCTGCGTTAAAGAAAGAACTTATTAAAAGAGGTTACACTTTTCAATCTGATACAGATACTGAGGTATTGGTAAATCTAATTGAAGATGTAATGTCTAAAGAAGATATTAAGCTTGGTAAAGCAGTTCAAATTGCATTAAACCAAACTATTGGTGCTTATGCTATTACGGTTTTCGACAAAAGAAAGCCTAATGAATTAGTTGTTGCTAGATTGGGTAGCCCATTAGCAATTGGTATTGGTGAAAACGAATATTTTATCGCTTCAGATGCATCTCCTTTTATAGAATTTACAAGCAATGCAATTTATCTTGAGGATGGAGAAATGGCTGTTGTTCGATTAGGAAAAGAGATCAAAGTGAGAAAAATTCACGATGATGCTTTAGTAGATCCTTACGTTCAGGAACTTCAGTTAAACTTGGAGCAGATTGAAAAAGGTGGGTATGATCACTTTATGATGAAAGAGATCTATGAGCAACCTAATGCAATTATCGATACGTATAGAGGTAGAATGTTAGTAAACGAAGGCATTATAAGAATGGCTGGAGTAGATGATAATATAGATCGAATTGCAAACGCAAAGAGAATTATTATTGTTGCTTGTGGTACATCTTGGCATGCTGGATTGGTGGCAGAGTATATATTTGAAGACCTAGCTAGAATTCCTGTTGAAGTAGAATATGCATCAGAGTTTAGATATAGAAATCCGGTAATTGGTGAAAATGATGTTGTAATTGCTATCTCTCAAAGTGGAGAAACTGCAGATACTATGGCAGCAATTAAATTAGCTAAAGAAAAAGGAGCTTTTGTATTTGGAGTGTGTAACGTTGTTGGATCTTCAATTTCAAGAGAAACTCATGCTGGAGCATACACTCACGCAGGACCGGAAATTGGTGTAGCATCTACTAAGGCTTTTACAACCCAGATTACAGTTTTAACCTTGATGGCACTAAAACTTGGTAAGTATAAAGGAACTATTTCAGATTCAGACTTTAGAATGCATTTACAGGAATTAGATAGAATACCTGCTAAGATCACTAAAGTTTTAGAAGAGAATGAGCATATTAAAATTATTGCAGATAAATATAAGAATGCACCTAACTGCCTGTATTTAGGTAGAGGATACAATTTCCCGGTTGCATTGGAAGGAGCTCTAAAATTAAAAGAGATCTCTTATATTCATGCAGAAGGATATCCAGCTGCAGAAATGAAGCACGGACCTATTGCATTAATAGATGAAATGATGCCTGTAGTTGTTATTGCAACTAAGAAAGGACATTATGATAAAGTAGTAAGTAATGTACAAGAGATCAAATCTAGAAAAGGTAAGATTATAGGTATAGTTACTGTTGGTGATGAAGAAGTAAGAAGCTTGGCAGATTATGTTATAGAGATTCCTGAAACTATAGAATCTTTAGCGCCTCTTTTAACTACAATTCCGTTGCAATTACTTTCCTACCATATTGCAGTAATGTTAGGCAAGAACGTAGATCAGCCTAGAAATTTAGCGAAGTCTGTAACTGTTGAGTAGGCAGAAAAACGCATAAATAATAAAACCCTTTCGGAATATTTCCGAAAGGGTTTTTAGTTTTTTATAATTAGATGAATTTCTAATTAAGATGAAATAAAATTTTATTCACTTTGAAATCAATAATTTTTGGAAGCTTAGTGATTAATTTAATTTCTCGAAAAAAGTTGCATTAGAGCCTGTTTTAATTTACAAAGAAAAACTATCTTTGCAGCCTGAAAATGAATTTTGGTATATTCTTATTTATAGGAGATTATCAAATAGAATTATAAAGATTTTAATATTAAACTTTAAAGAATTAGATAATGTCTAAAGTCAC
>Ga0209309_10000825_pt1 | contig 33475 bp, 22 predicted proteins | sample COGITO_mtgs_1204_2_FD_184807 | JGI IMG/M metagenome (GOLD analysis project Ga0209309, IMG submission 184807) | Pelagic marine microbial communities from North Sea - COGITO_mtgs_120412 (SPAdes) (version 2) | ecosystem: Environmental > Aquatic > Marine > Epipelagic ... | reverse complement strand
AGATGAGGCCCATGTTGAAAAATTAGAAAAAGAATACAAGGACAAACTCGAGGAGAATCTTGAGGATTCCAGAAAAATAGATAAAACGGTCATTACTGCATTTATGCAAGACGAGTGGGAGAATTACACTAACGCTACTGAAGATAAAATGCTGGTTAACGTTGATACCACCTACTCCGAGGACGGTCTCAAAAAGATCGCCAAAGTGATTAGTAATTTACCCGAAGACAAAAAATTTATCCGAAAAATTGAACGCTTGGTGCAATCGCGACAAACCATGTTTGATGAAGATAAATTGGACTGGGCCATGGCAGAGCATTTGGCCTACGGTACACTCTTGGAAGAAGGCTATGACGTAAGAATGTCTGGTCAAGATGTAGAGCGTGGTACCTTTTCACACCGCCATGCAGTGATTAAGGTTGAAGATAGTGAAGAGGAAATTGTACTGCTGAATGAAATTAGCGAAAAGCAAGGGCGTTTCTTTATTTACAACTCCTTGTTGTCAGAATATGGTGTGGTGGGATTTGATTATGGTTATGCCATGGCAAGCCCTAATACGCTCACCATTTGGGAAGCACAATTTGGAGATTTCAGTAACGGGGCGCAGATCATGTTGGACCAATATATTTCTGCTGCCGAAGATAAGTGGAAACTTCAAAACGGATTGGTGATGTTGTTGCCTCATGGCTATGAAGGTCAAGGTGCAGAGCACTCTTCGGCACGTATGGAGCGCTATTTGCAACTGTGTGCCAAGGATAATATGTTTGTTACAGATTGTACTACACCAGCCAACATGTACCATTTATTGCGTAAGCAAATGAAAGGTGATTTTAGAAAGCCTTTAATTGTATTTACACCAAAAAGCTTGTTGCGTCATCCATTGGTGGTGTCTACGGTAGATGAATTTGCCAATGGCAGTTTCCAAATGGTTATTGATGATGCCGAGGTGAAACCGAATGACGTTAAATCTTTGGTATTTGTAACTGGTAAATTCTATTATGATTTATTGGAGCGTCGTAAAGAGTTTGATCGTAATGATGTGGCTTTGGTAAGGGTAGAACAGTTATTCCCATTGCCAGATAAGGAGATGAAGAAGATCATAAAAAAATACAATAAGGCAGAAGAGGTGGTCTGGGCACAGGAAGAACCTAGAAATATGGGTGCTTACAGTCATTTATTAATGCATTTAGACGAAGCTAAGACTTTTAGAGCAGCCTCAAGACGTCCTTATGGTGCGCCTGCTGCGGGAAGTTCGGTACGTTCTAAAAAACGTCATCAAGAAGTGATTGATTTTGTGTTTGATAAATCGAAAGACAATCAATACATATAATATTAGAAAAACGTAGGCGATCACAGTGTTGAGACTTACAAAATTGAATAATAAAATAGACCTGCTTTCGCGGGAATACATAAGATAAAAAAACAAAGACCATGATTTTAGAAATGAAAGTTCCTTCACCAGGAGAATCCATCACCGAAGTAGAGATTGCAGATTGGTTAGTCTCAGATGGGGATTATGTTGAAAAAGACCAAGCGATAGCTGAGGTGGATAGCGATAAGGCAACTTTAGAGTTGCCAGCGGAGGCCAGTGGAATTATTACGCTTAAAGCGGAAGTTGGTGATGCTGTAGATGTGGGAGCAGTGGTTTGCTTAATAGATACCAGTGCTGCGAAGCCAGAAGGTGGCTCCGATAAAAAAGAGGATGATGCCCCTAAAAAAGAGGGGACAAGTAAAGAGGCTTCCGCAGAAAAAGAAGTGGCTAAAGCTCAAAAAGAAGCGCCGAGTAAAAAAGATTCGGAAAAAGCACCTGCTGCAGCCGATAGTCAAAAAAGTTCTGGAGTTGCCAGCCCTGCTGCAAAAAAGATCTTGTCCGAGAAAAATATGCAAGCTTCTTCCGTAAAAGGCACAGGAAAGGATGGTCGCATTACTAAAGACGATGCGGTAAATGCTAAACCAGCCATGGGAACACCTACTGGAGGCAAACGTGGCGAAACACGAAGCAAGATGTCTATGTTGCGTCGTAAAGTGGCAGAGCGTTTGGTGGAAGCCAAAAACACCACTGCGATGTTGACCACGTTTAATGAGGTGGATATGAAACCCATTTTTGAATTGCGTAAACAATATAAAGAGGATTTCAAATCTAAGCATGGCGTGAGTCTTGGCTTTATGAGCTTCTTTACCTTAGCAGTGGTTCGTGCGCTGGAAATGTATCCATCGGTAAATGCCATGATTGATGGTAAAGAAATGATTAGTTATGACTTTTGTGATATTAGTATTGCAGTTTCAGGACCAAAAGGCTTAATGGTTCCTGTAATGCGAAATGCAGAACATTTAAGCTTTAGAGGTGTAGAAGAAGAAGTAAAACGTTTGGCGATTAGAGCTCGTGATGGTAAAATCACGGTTGATGAAATGACTGGGGGTACGTTTACCATTTCTAATGGTGGGGTATTTGGCAGTATGTTGTCTACACCCATCATCAACCCTCCTCAAAGTGCTATTTTAGGGATGCACAATATCGTAGAACGTCCTGTGGCCATTGACGGTCATGTAGAAATTAGACCTATCATGTTCGTTGCGTTATCCTACGATCATAGAATTATTGACGGGAAGGAGAGTGTAGGATTTTTGGTGGCTATTAAAGAAGCGCTTGAAAGTCCGGAAGAATTATTAATGGATGGAGATGTGAAACGCGCCTTAGAAATGTAAGGGTGCTAATAGATTTAGGTCTAAAGTAATAGTATAAAAAATGGGCAATCCTAAAGTTTAGGGCTGCCCATTTTTACTAATAACTACCTAATTGAAATAATTAATTAACTAAATACTTTTTATTTTTAGAAGAAATTGACAATGACATTAATAGTTATAATCAATATGGCGCTCAAGATTAATCCTGCTATAAAAATTTTATTAGTGACGCTCTGCTTGTCTTTCATGGTCTCCATATTTATATAATTTAAATTGTTTTTTTTATAAAACTCTGGAAGTTAGTTAGGTGCCCTCCAGAGTTTGTCTTCCCTTTTATAGAACTGAAGCGGTATACTTAACTCATTTAGCTCTGATGTAAATTTCGATATAATTAGAACGCAGTACAATACGTAGTTCTACGTATTTTAAAGAGTGGGTCAAGAAAAAAGACCCTGGTTTTTAACTAGGGCCTTTAGAGGCATCCTTTAAAAAAGGATAATTGATTAATAGCGTTTCAAAGATCCTTAATGATGTTGAAATGCACAATACGTAGAACTACGTAAATTTGGATCGGGGACAAAAAAAAAGCCTGAGTCAATGACAATTCAGGCTTTTAAAAATATAATTCTCCCTAAAGAATTAATAGCAATACAAATATCTACTATTAATTATAGACAAACAATACGTAGTTCTACGTATATTCTGATAAAAAGGACTCATGTTCTTTAGCAAATAGTGCAATACTTTGAGAATTGGATGACAATTCCAACTTTTCTCGAATATTGCTTTTGTGCTTTTCTACCGTACGGTCTGAGATAAAAAGGGTCGAACCAATTTCTTTTGCGGTATTGTTTTTTGCAACTAAATTTAAGACCTTCAGCTCAGTTAGCGTTAAGGATTTTAGTGCGTTCGGCGTTTCCTTGATTTCGAGATATTTTAGAAGTTCCGGACTAAAATAGGAGCGTTCCTTCAAAACGCTGCAAATGCAATGTTCCACTTCTTCAATAGCAAACTCTTTTAAAATATATCCGTAAATGCCTAAAGCTTTGGCCTGTTCATAGATTTCCTTACTTTTTTCAAAAGTGATGATGATGATTTTAGTGTCTATTTTTTCGTCCAAACATTTTTTAGCCACCTGCAAACCTGTTAAAAAGGGCATTTGAATATCTAAAATGGCTATTTCTGGGTTGTGTGCCTTAATGAGCGTATAAGCTTCCTTTCCGTTTTTGGCACTGGCAAGGATATTGTAATTTTTCTCGATGAGAAAATCAGATAAACCTTTAAGAATGAGTGGGTGGTCATCGGCGATGATGATTGACTGGGGCATAATTTAGAGGGATTAATTCAAGTTAGTTACTAAATATACGCAGATTTTGTACTTTTTTAGATGAAACCTACAGTTTGAGATAGAGATTTTTCTTTTCATAATCTATAACCGCTTTCGATTTTTTGAGAATATCGGCACCAATAATGCCATCTACAGGTTGGGCATCGTGATTAATTAACGCAGTATTGACGTGGGTAAGATTAAACAAGACCAAGGCCACCTTATTATTTTTCCATTTGCCAATTTTGAGTTCATTTTTGTCAGACATTTGGGTGAGCATGTCGCCTGCGCCTGCGCCGGCAGCTTTGATTTCAGAATCTTCGGCAACGAGCTTAAAGGTTTTGATGGCTTCAAAACCCACGCAGGAGTTGGAGGCACCCGTGTCTAAAATAAACAGTCCTTTTACGCCATTAATAATGGCCTTGATTTCAAAATGATTGGTTTTGGTGAGCTTTAACTTTACTTTGGTATAGCCTTTTTCTAAGAGGAAATCTTTTAAACTTATGTCCATTAGCATTACTTTTATACAAATATACTGTTCTAATTCCATTAAGTTTGCAACATGACCATTACAGATACACATACCCATCTTTATAGCGAGGCCTTTGATGGGGATAGAACCGAAATGATTGAACGTGCGATTGCGCAAAATGTCAAACGCTTTTTTATTCCTGCCATCGATTCTACCTATACCGATGCTATGTTGAAGTTGAAATCTGAATTTCCAGATCACGTTTTTTTAATGACCGGGCTGCATCCAACCCACGTGAAGGAAAATTATAAGGAAGAGTTGCAGCATGTAGAAGATCTCTTGGTGAAGCATAAGTACTTTGCCATTGGTGAAATTGGAATTGACCTGTACTGGGACAAATCTACCAAAGAAATTCAGCAGCAGGCGTTTAGATATCAAATTCAATTGGCAAAGCAACATAAATTGCCTATTGTGATTCATTGTAGAGACGCATTTGATGAGGTATTTGAAATTCTCGAGGAAGAAAAGGACGATCAGCTCTTCGGAATTTTTCATTGCTTTACCGGCACTTTAGAGCAAGCGCATCAAGCCATTTCCTATAACATGGCCTTAGGAATTGGGGGTGTGGCGACCTTCAAAAATGGAAAGATTGATCAATTTTTAAACCAGATTGATCTTAAGCATATTGTCTTGGAAACCGACGCCCCCTATTTGGCGCCAAAACCCTTCCGCGGAAAGCGAAACGAAAGCAGTTACATTACGAAAGTCTTGGAAAGATTATCGGAAATCTACTCCGTTTCCGAAGCAGAAATTGCAGCGATTACCACCCAAAATTCAAAAGCAATATTTAAGATTTAGTATGGCAACAGTACCCAACATATTATTGATCTATACCGGTGGCACGATAGGGATGATCAAGGATTCCAAAACAGGTGCCCTTAAAAGTTTCGATTTTAAAAACTTATTGAAACGCATCCCAGAGTTGCGGTTATTGTCTTGTGATATTGAGACGGTTTCTTTTGAAAAGCCTATCGATTCAAGCAACATGTGTCCGAAATATTGGATAATGATGGCGGAACTTATAGAAAAAAACTATGACGATTTTGATGGCTTTGTGGTGCTACATGGTAGTGACACCATGAGCTATTCGGCATCTGCTTTGAGTTTTATGTTCGAGAATTTGAACAAACCCATTATTTTTACGGGATCACAACTACCCATTGGTGATTTACGCACCGATGCCAAGGAAAATCTCATTACCTCCATTCAAATGGCTTCCTTACAAAAAAAAGGAAGGCCTGTTATTAGGGAAGTAGGACTCTATTTTGAATACAAATTGTTTCGGGGCAATAGAACCACAAAAATCAATGCCGAACATTTTGAAGCCTTTGAATCCTTAAATTATCCGCATTTGGCAGAATCGGGCGTGCATCTCAATGTTAATTATGAGGCGCTTTTTACTCCAAACTCGCGTAAAAAGCTGGTGCTTCATAAAAATTTTGAAACCTCCATTTTACTGGTAAAAATGTTTCCGGGTATTTCTGAAACTATCGTCACGGGCATGTTTGCTTCCGAAGCTATCAAAGGGATTGTATTGGAAACTTATGGTGCCGGCAATACCACTACGGAAGATTGGTTTATTGATTTATTGAAGCGTACCATTAAAAAAGGCATTCCCATTATTAATGTAACACAGTGCTCTGGCGGAAGCGTCGCCATGGGGCAATATGAAACCAGTACCCAATTAAAATCCATTGGGCTCACTTCAGGAAAAGACATTACTACGGAAGCTGCCTTGACCAAATTGATGTTTATGCTGGGCGAGGAAGTGTCCATCACCTCCTTCAAGACTATTTTTGAAACTTCCCTGCGAGGCGAGATGAGTTGAGATAAACAGAAGGGTTCCAGAGCTTGCCAAAACAAGCAAATAGGTCTTATTTTAACCGAAGTTGTAAAAAAGCAAGATTAAAATTTTTTAAGTCTGTTGGTAATCGTATTTTTGCCAACTCAAATTAGAGAGGTGGCCGAGTGGCTTAAGGCGCACGCTTGGAAAGCGTGTATACTTCACGGTATCGAGGGTTCGAATCCCTTCCTCTCTGCTTTAAACCGCTAATTACTGGATGATTAGCGGTTTTTTTATGGTTTCTAAAATGACTTCACCTAAAGTTTTGAATATATACTGTTGAAGTGCGCTTTTAATGTATTGAAAAGAAGCGCCTATTGCCTTGCTGCGTTTTTAATAATTAAAGACTTCATTTCACATAATTAGTCTATCAATTGGTTACTTTTTAACCAATGCTCACAGGCCAAGGTCCAAAATTGATTGGTATCGCCTCTGCCCAAACCAAAACCATGGCCTCCTATTTCATAAAGGTGCATTTCCGCTGCAACCTTGTGATGCTTTAGCGCTAAATAATACTGAATGCTGTTTTCTACAGGTACAGAGGCGTCATCTGTAGCATGTACTATAAAAGTTGTCGGCGTTGAGGCCTCCACCAATGTTTCGTTAGAATTAGCCACTACGGTTTCTTCCGAAGGCGATACTCCCAGCAAATTGATCTTAGAACCTTGGTGCGTAATTCCCTCTTGCATAGAAATGACAGGATAAACCAAAATCGAAAAATCGGGTCTTGCGCTCGTGTCATCTTCAACATTATATACAGCTTTATCATATTGAGTCGATAAGGATGCTGCCAAGTGTCCGCCCGCTGAAAAGCCCATTATACCAATTTTATGCAGGTCTAACTGAAATTGTTCAGCATTGCGCCTTACCAAACGCAGTGCTTTTTGGGCATCCTGCAGGGGACCGATGCTTTTATCTTCCATAATGGCATCGTTTGGCAATCTATATTTCAAAACAAACGCTGTAATTCCAAGTGAGTTTAGCCATTGCGCTACTTTTGTGCCTTCCTTATTTATAGCCAAATGCTGATATCCACCGCCAGGGCATATAATCACAGCAGTACCATTTGGGAGTTCTGGTTTGAAAACGGTCAAGGAGGGGACAGTTACGTGTTCCGTGCTTTGCAATTGCCCATCTTTCATGATAGGCAGTTCTTTAAAAGCTTCGTTCTGTATTGCCTTTGGAGGCAGTCCTTCCCATAAATTTATTACTGGTGTCTGTTGCGCATAAGCGCTTAACATGCATAGTAAATTGAAGGCGAGTGTGAATGTAAATACATGTTTCATAATTGTTTATTTAATAAGAACGTCAAAATCCTTCACCCTTTCTTTTAGGGCATTGACTGCTAATTGGGCAACTTCTGTTGCTCCCAAAACCGATAAATGGGTGTCGTCTTCCTTCCCATCTGGGTAATATGGGATGTCATTGGGTTGGTAATGGAGGTGTAATTTTTTAGACCCTTCCATACCATAACGTTCTTCCAATAGTTCAGTTAAATACTGCAGATCAATTAAAGGAACATCATATTCTTGAGCCACTAAACGCGTTTCTAATGGATAGGCCCCATGAGTGTCCACTAAGGTGGAGTCTTGGTTAAACTGTCGTCTTACTATGGACGTAAACAAAACTGGAATGGCGCCTTGAGCGCGAGTTTCACTTACAAATTTTATTAAATTATGGCGATAGGCGGTATGTGGATTTGTATAACGTTTTGGTGAATTTTTCTTTTGATCGTTATGGCCAAATTGAATAAATACGTAATCGTCTTTTTTTAATTGATCGAATACGGTTTCCCATTTGTGTTCATCAATAAAACTGCGCGTGCTGCGCCCGTTAACTGCTTGATTTTTTACAGTCACCTTATCGTTTAGAAACTGCGGTAATATTTGAGCCCAACCGCGTTCAGGATTTTCATTGGGATTGGGTTTATCTGCCATGGTTGAATCGCCAATGGTGTAAATAGTAATAAGGTGTTGTTCTTGTTCCTCTTCTTGGGTGGCTTTAACGGTGTCTTGACACGACTGAAAAAGAAAGATGAAGCTCAAAAATAAAATATTACAACGCTTCATACCATTCATTTTTAGAGGCTTTTTTATCCGTTCCTAATATGGATTGTTTTGAATAGTTTTTAGCTTCAGTTTTAGTGAGTTGGTGGGACCACTTCACCCGTTTTTTGGGCTGAGCCCCTGAACCATGGTTATCAAATTCTGCATAAAAAGAGGTGTTTTCCGCTTCGGGTTTTGACCAATTGTCCCAGCCCAATGATGAAACATGACCTCCTAAATCGCAATTAATAAAAACCGTTTTGGCAAAGATGCGCCAAGGTCTCCCCAAATACACGTCTTTAACATTGGGCATTGCTGTGAGCTTACAATCTATAAATACAAAACCAAATGCATTGCCTTTCGGGGTGGACGCTGCTGTAATATAAGAATCTTTTTTACTATGAATCTGGCAATTTTCAAATAAGGCAGTTGCATTTCCGAAGATAAAATCCGTTGTGCCCTCAATGTAACAGTCCTTGAAAAATTGCTTGCCTTGCCCTGAGGCGTACAAGGTGTCTTGGTTGCCTAAAAGGTTGCAATTAACAACAGATACTTTATCGGAATTTATTGCCAAGGCCACCGCTTGGCCCACATGTCCTGCAGTATTCTCGATGGTTAAATTTTTTAGGATGACTTGATCGGCTTCCACCAAAACGGTTGGGGAGTAGAAGGTACTGTTTCTTCCTAAATTGATTTTATCAAAATAATCGTCATAACTAATGATGGTTTGGTCTTTGCTCTCCCCAATTAAGGTTATGTTAGGGTTCCATTCGTGCACGTTTACTTTTTCATGATACGTCCCATTTTTAATTAAGATGCTAATGCGCTCGTAGGGAAAGGATTTTGACTGATCAATTGCCTCTTGAACGCTCGTAAAATCGCCAGTGCCATCTTTTGAAACCACGACATTAAAAGGATCTTTTGGGGTTTTGTTTTTTTGAACGTCCCATTTTTTTTTCCATGCAGGATATTGATCTAGTACTTTTTGCGGAAATGTTTTGTACCAAGCGTACCCATTTCTTCGTTCGTCGCCAATCTCTGCGAGCGTTGCTTTTTTGATCCCATCGCGATCAGAAAAAAACGGGGTATTATCATCCAATTCCATAAAACGCGCCCAAATTGGTGGTGCATTTTCGTCGGCTACCATTTTTTTACTAATGGTTTTTCCTTCAGCATTAGAGGTTCTATCTTCCCGCAATCCCGTTATTTTGGTTTTTTCAAACCAAGCCACAGCCATATTTACGGAGTGAATGACCTCTTTTGAAGGGTTTTCGATAGACATGAGCAACAGGACAATGTTGGCAGATTCTGCACCGCTTAAGGAGGGTAATTCGTAAGCCCGAGCTTTCGCTGGCAACAAGGTGTTTTCATCATGTTGTGCACACCAAGCGGTCAAGACGCCATTTTGCTTGTACTGAGTATTGAGGATACATTCAATGCCTTTTTGAAAAGCGGTAGCGACTTTTTTTCTAACAGCTTCGGAAGGTTGAATTGAAAAATAATTGGTCTCATTCTTTATATTCTGTAAGATGTTAAGGATGTTCACCATCGAATCATCGTTATAGGTAATGTGCGTGTAATAGCCTTTTTTTAGCGGATAGAATTGAGGCCAGCCACCAGACTCATATTGTGCCTCCAATAGATAATCCAGCCCTTTTAAAAACGAATTAACATAGCGCGAATCGGGTTGGGCCCTATTAACTTTTGACAAGAACAACATCTGGTTGTATGTGGCTCCATTATCTGTAGTAGCACCCTTTGAAGTTGATTTTAGCGCTTTTAATTCCTGTTTTTCGGTTTCAGATAAAGATGCCTGCATTTGGATGTTTTTGGGCCAACCACCAATATCCCGTTGGTACAATAATACATTATCTGCAATGTCTTTAGCTTCCGCAGATGCAAACCAGTCTCCTTCTGCTTTATTCGTAATGTCACGCCACGACTTGTCAAGAATTTGAGCATGTAAACCCACTCCTGAAAGCATTAGCATTGCCATAAGCACTAATTTAATTTGTTGTATCTGTTTCATTTTTTTAATTTTTTAATGAAGTAAGCATTAATCAAAAATCAAGTTAGGAGCTTCATCCGCTTTATCGCGTATCACATCAAGCTCTCTGAATAATCAGAATGTAAAATTGGGTTGGTACAGGTATCATTGCCATTATTACAGCTCCCAACTTATAGTATGGTTTTGAGCTGTTACGTTGCGCAGGGCCTTAAAAATAGATTTAGGCTACATAGAATGGATTTCATAGGTCTACTATTCGTTTTTCTTTTTGACTTTGTAGGGCAGCTTCGATGATTTGAATGACCTGCATCGCTTCGGTTGCTGAAACCGGGAGTGGTTTATTATTTAAAATAGCTTCTGAAAGCCCATCGTAATAAGCCATGTAATCGCCAGGTTCGGTCTTTACAAATGACTTATGGAATGTGCCATTCTGCTCGATATGAAGCACGCCTTGTTCGGATTCGGGTTCTACGCCCCAATTTTTAGAATTGGGTTTGAGCTCCTTTTGAAGTTCTATTTCTTGAATATCGGCTTTAGATTTTATAAATGATCCTTTTGTCCCATGAATACTATAAGCCGGTAAGGGGTTGAGCACAAAATAGCTGGACTTTAAGGTCACGTAATGGGAGTTGTAATAAAGTTTCAAATCAAAATAGTCTTCAACTTTTGAATGTTTTCTGAAGGTGGCCAACGTGGCAAAAACGCTCTTGGGCATACCAAATAGCTGCACTACTTGATCAATGAGATGGGAACCCAAATCGTATAAGCTCCCAACGCCTTCAGTGGGTGTTTCTTTGTGCGTTTTGTAGCTTAGTCCAGGCTCAAATCGGTCGTAATGAAACTCGGCTTCCACGAGATCTCCCAGAGTGCCTTCAGTAATGACGTTCTGTACTGTTTTAAAATCACTATCCCATCGTCTGTTATGATAAACCGTTAATTTCACCTTACGGTCTTCGGCTAAATCGATTAATTCCTGTGCTTCCGCTGAAGTTACCGTAAACGGTTTCTCTACCACCACATGTTTGCCCGCTTCGATTATTTTTTTGGTAAAATCGTAATGGGTTATGTTTGGAGTGTTCACAATCACCAAGTCAATCGTGTCATCTTGCAACAGCTCTTCTAAAGACCTAAATGTTTTAATATTGGGATATTTCTCCTTGGCCAAACTTTTGGTACGCTCTAAAACGCCATACAATTTAAAGTTGGGGTGTGTTTCAATAAATGGCGCATGAAATAAGTGTCCGCTCATTCCATAAGAACATAAGGCTGTTTGTATTGATGCCATGGCTTATTATTTTTATCTATTTAATTCTAAAGCAGCCATAATAAAGGGTCCGGTTCCTTTAGGATCGTTTGCTCTAACTTTCTCTCCAATATAATACGCATAAGTACCATCTCTATAAGGGTCGCCTCCCAAACCTGCCACCGAGCAGCATTTATTGAGATTCACCACTCCGTTGGACTCAACGGTAACGAAGGTATCCAACATGCCTTGAAATGCTTTTTTGGCGTTATCCAGATAGTTTTCTGGAAGATAGCCTTTATTGACGCCTTTCGCCAAGGTATAGGTGAACATGCTGGTGCCTGTAGCTTCCAAATAGTTTCCTTCTTTTTCGGGTAAATTGAGGACCTGGTACCAGGTGCCACTTTTATCTTGATACTTGATTATGGCTTCGGCGTATTGATTTAAGTACTTAATAAGTCGTTCTCGCCCTGGGTGGCTCTCGGGAAGGTTGTCAAGCACATCTACCAAAGCCATTCCGTACCAGCCCATGCCACGGGACCAAAAATTCTGGGAGAGTCCCGTTTGTTTATCTGCCCATTGTTGGTCTTTACTCTCGTCCCAGCCATGGTAATAGAGTCCTGTTTTTGGATCTCTACTGTGCTTTTCGATCAAATCGAACTGGAGCACGATGTTATCATAAATTTTATTGGCTTCTTCCGTCTCCAAAAACGTTTTGGCGTATTTGGTATGAAAAGGTTCTGCCATGTAAACGCCATCAAGCCACATTTGGGATGGATACACTTTTTTATGCCAATAGCCTCCTTCCGAAGTGGTGGGTTGCCCTTCCAATTGTTTATGAAGGGTATCCATGGCATTTTTAAAGCGGGGTTCTGGCTTCTTGTTATTTAAATAGTAGATCGCATCGCCAGATTTGATCATGTCTAAATTATAATTGGAGAATTTATAGGTTTTTATAGCCCCTTCCTCAGTGATCATTCTATTGGCATAGTCATAGATATAATCGAAGAGCTTCTCGTTGTGCGTTTGCTCGTATACTTTTGAAATCGCCTGTAATACCAAACCATTGGTGTAACTCCACTTGGGCTCCTCTCTAAAATCGAGTAATGTGGCATCTGGAAACCGTTTAATTTCAGATAAGGCCATGCGTTCTGACCATTTTAAGGACTCTGAAATTTCTTGTTCTTGTTGAGGTGCTCCAGTTTGGGCTTGTTTTTTTTCTTCTTTGCAACCAGAAAAAATACTTATGGCCACTAGTGCAATGAGGGTTATGTGCTTCATCCTAACTATTTATTTTGTTCGTATTTTTTAATTACTAAATATTTTAATTCTGTGTCCCCAACATTGCTAATGCCATGCATGATATTTGAAGGGCAATACAAACTCGTGTTTGGTGGAACGGTCACTTCCTTGCCATCCAAATAGAATTTAGCAGTGCCTTCTAACACAAAAAAGAATTCATCTTCTGGATGTTTGTGTGGGGCATGAGTGGATTTCCCGGGTGCGACCACACTCATTTTAATGGTGCGTCCGTCTAAAAAATCTTTGTCGGCAAACCAATATTGGTAACCCACTTTAGTGGGGATGGTTTCGTCTTCTGAAAAGGTGTTCACACAATTTTCGATGGTAAATGTTTTGTCCTGCGCATTTACACTTACACAAAGCATCATGAAGGTGCATAACGCTATAAGCATTCTTAACTGTTTCATAAATATTTTTTTTATAACGTGTTATTACTGTTTAAAAGCGCTAATTGCTCATCCAAATAGCTTAAAAATTCCTCTTGGGTTTTAATGCCATCCACTTCTTGTTCCCAAGCGCCCAAAAAGTAAAAGGATATGGGTTGGGTCGTCGGTTTAAATTCAATAAGATAATCATCTTCTCCTTGTTTTACTTCGGAAGTTGTTTCAACCTCATAAAAAATAGCCATGCCCAAATCATCGGGAACCAAGGTTTGCTCCCCATACGTTGCGATATACGCCCATTTTTTATTGGCGCTCTCTTTTTTAAAATAAGAAACCCCGTGATCAACAATTCCTGTGACAATACCCTTAATGGCTTTTGAAGCTTGAATGGTATGTTTGGTATAACGTTGATCTGGACGAATACTTAAGGTCGAGGTTAAATCGATGCTGTCGTCTCCGGTTTTCCATCCGTTGTAATTAACGGTTACTGCGGAATTTTCAGAAGTGTTTTCCACGGAAGCAAAAGTAGAATCGACTTCTTTAAAATGCATAACCTTATCATTAACCAAACGCCCTAGTGAACCAATGCCTAAACCTTTTCCAACTTTTAGGATATCGCTGCCCCAGGATTCTTGCTCATGATACGAATCAAATCCGTCGTGACCCACTTGAGACAGCACCATGGAATCGGTGGTTTTTCCAAAGATATCGATCGCATTTCTCCAGTCTAAATAGAGTCTGTATCCAATTTTATTGTTTTCCCATCCGGGACCTTCGTAGCGGATGTACCACGAATGATCGGTATGGTTATCGGGAACTTTTAGTTCACTCACATTTTTAAATGACGTGCCCCCGTCATATTCTTTGTGGCCTCTTTTTCCATCGATCCAAGTACCGCCTTCGGCAATGGAAATTTCAGCATAAGTTTTTGGGGTAGAAACAATGGCTTGTTCCATTCCCTTTTCTTCTTGGACGTCCTCTTTTTTATCGGATTTACAAGCTATAATGGCGGTTGCGCAAAATAAAGTAGCGATGAGTCTTGATGTCTTCATTTTAATTTGTTTTGAATGTGTTGTCTAAAAATGTGGTGATGTAATTTACGGTATCATTAAACCAAGGGTGAAAGAGCCAAAAGGTATGTGGACTATTAGGGAATGTTTCCGCTTGAACATAGATGTGGTGCTGCTCTAAAATTTCAATCATTTCTTCCCGCCCTGCCAGAAACCGGTCGTATTGACTACTTAAGAATAAAATAGGGGGTGTGTTTTCATTGGTGTGCGTTAATGCTGAGGCGTCTTCCCAAATTTCTGGGTGTTCTTCTTTAGTGCCGCCAAGCCACCAGCTTGCCATTTTGCCTTCCTCAGATTTGGGATGGTTGAACGCTAAAAGCCCATCTAAATCGATAATGGCTTGAACTGAAGTTGACGCTTTATAAGCCGAGGTTTCTTCAAACTTAGGGTCATGGTTGGTGGTGCCTATTAAAGAGGCCATTTGTCCGCCAGACGAACTTCCCAATATGGCCACCTTGGTCGTATCGACGTGAAACCTGATGGCATTGGTTTTTATGTACTGAATGGCTTGCTTGATATCATATATGCCTTCTGGATATTTAGCTTCATCGGACAAGCGATATTCTATAGCAAAGCAGGAATAGCCTTTAGAGGCAATGTGCTGTGCCATGGGTTTCATATGGGATTTGTCTCCAGATTTCCAACCCCCGCCATGAATAAGGATTACTGCAGGGTTATTTGGTGAAGAGTTTATGAAAGCATCCAAATGGAGGCTTCTGTTTGAAAGTGCTTTGTAAGGAATGTTTTCCGTTTCACTCACATTTTGATACTGTTTTGATTTTGCAATTTCAATGTTTGGAAACTGCTTTACATATTTATTGTAAGCGCTATTTACGGTATAGGACGTATCTTTCTGAATGCTTTGCATGGCAGAAACTGATGTGACACACATCAACAGGAAACCAATGGATAATTTATTTTTAAAAATCATGGTTTGTACAGTGTAACTGATAAGCCTGATCTTTAAAATCAGGCTTAAAGAAGAAATTAAATCATTTAAAACTTATGCAATAAAAATTTGATCGCTATAATTTATTTGGAAATCTTGGGTTGCTCCTCAAGCTTTGGAGGACTTTGCATCAATGAGCCATTAATATAAGTATCTATCAATTTTAAGTTAGATACATTCTCTAAGGAAAAGGCATTTTCGACCTTGTCAATCCTTACATTTCTTAAGGTCACATTGGTGATTGGGGATTCTTCATAGCCTTTCGCCAAAATACCGAATTCTCCACCGTTTTTAACCGTAACATTTTCTAACCAAATATTTTTAATCTTAGGAATAAATTCACCAGTTTGATCACTATAAGTGGCGTAAAACATATTGAGTTTTAAAACTGCTTCCTTCACTTGGCCCACTTCAATATTTCTTACATACACGCCATCAATAACACCGCCCCGTCTGGAATTGGTTTTTAAGCGAATCGCCCTGTCTAAGTTTGGGCTATCCATAGTGCAATCTTCCACATACACGTTGCTCACACCAGCAGACATTTCGCTACCTATCACCACACCGCCATGACCATCGATCATTTTACAATTTTGAACAACGACATTTTCAGTTTTTATGCCTACACGTCGGCCTTCTGCATCTCTACCCGCTTTGATCGCTATGCAATCATCACCGGTATTGAAGGTGCAATTTTTAATAATGACGTTCTTAGAATATTCTGGATCACAACCATCGTTGTTTGGACCGTGACTCTCTACAGTGACGCCATCTATTGTGATATTGTTGGACTTAAAGGGATGAATTATCCAGAACGGTGAATTGGTGACTTTCACACCTTTGAGCAATGCATTTTCACATTCATAAAACTCGATAAAACTCGGACGAAGATAATGCCCGTCTCCAAAAACACGTTCTTCCAAAGGGGTGCCATTTTGACCCATATCCATTAACCTTGGTAAGTTTAAACTGTCTTTTTGCTGTGGGGTTCCTTTTTCCCAGCCATAAGTTTCCTTGCCACACCATTTCCACCAATTATCATTATTCGCTTGACCGTTTAAAGTGCCTTTGCCAGTTACTGCTACATTATTTTTGTTATTTGCGTAAATTAATGGAGAATAGTTCATGAGTTCCACACCTTCATAGGAGGTTGGTACTAATGGATAATAATCTTTTGGATTGGTGCTGAATAAAATTTCCGCCCCTTCCTCCAAATGAAGATTAACATTATTGTCTAAGTGAATAGCACCCGTAAGATATTTTCCTTTGGGCACTAAAACGATACCACCGCCCTTTTCGACACAATCGGCTATTGCTTTTTTAAAGGCTTCGGTATTATAAGTCGATCCATCTGGCTGAGCACCGTAATCTGTAATGTTGAATGTTGCCTCTGGAAAGGTGGGTTCAACCACGCTCTCAATAACTTTTGTCATCGAAGTCCAAGGGTCGTTGCTTACAGTGTTACCCGAAGCGCTCAGTTTTTTGTCATTGGAGGCCTTATCCTTGCAACCTATTGTGAATATAAGGCAACAGAAGCATAAAATCTGTGCCATATTTAGGCAATAAGCGCTATTTGTTTTAACTTTATAAAGGGCGTTGTTTGGTTTCATGCAGCAAATCGTTAGTATTAATGTAATCGATTACCAAATCTAATAAAATCTAGGTGAGTACACAAATTTTATGTACTTTTAAAACGTTTTTACGAATAGAACAAACAACATTAATGTAATCGATTACAAAAATAAGATGATATGAAACATATTTTAATTAATCTGTGCCTACTTTTTGCCACTTTAACAAGCTTTGCGCAAACTATAACCATAACCGAATCTTCCGGTTGGGCAGAAAGCGCCTTTCTCAAATGGACTCCGCTGACTGGAGTTGATAGTTACAATGTCTATTACACTGGAGGCGGATTTACAGATCAAATAATTGATACGCAATTGATACGTAATTATGGTGATTATTACCGCGCGGATATCTTAGGCTTGGCCTCTGGGAGCTATATTTTTAAAATTGTTCCTGTTACTGCAGGTGCGGAAGGCGCTGAAACACTTTCCAATAGTGTCACCGTTACTGCACAGGATCGCAATGGGTTTGCCCATGCCAACGGGCATATTCCTGGAGCTTATAATCTCGACGGAACCCTAAAACCCAATGCGGTGGTGCTTTATATTACAGAGAATTCAAAAAATACAATTTCTCTCAATGTGGTTGGCGCTACTACGAATCCTTGCGTGGGACTTCAAACTATTTTGGATGGCTTTAAAAAAGGGGACGACAATAGACCTTTGGCAGTGCGATTAATTGGGAATATTACTGATTTGGATTATATGCTAAATGGGGATCTTGTTATTGAAAACGACAACAATACAAATGGCTCCATAACTTTTGAAGGCGTAGGTGAGGATGCTCTGGTGAATGGTTGGGGACTCCGCATTAAAAAAGGCAGCAATATTGAAGTTAGAAACCTAGGTTTTATGCTAACCAATGCAGGTGAAGGTGACAATGTGGGGTTGCAACAAGACAATGATCATGTGTGGGTTCATAACTGTGACATGTTTTACGGTACTGCTGGCGGAGATGCAGATCAGGCCAAGGGAGATGGCGCATTGGATTGTAAACGGTCCACTTATGTCACCATGTCATATAATCATTTTTGGGATACAGGCAAGAGCAACTTGTTGGGCTTGAACGAAAATACGACCACAGGGCTGTATATTAGTTACCATCACAATTGGTATGACCATTCCGATTCTCGTCACCCCCGCGTTCGTTTTTATTCCGCTCATATCTATAATAATTATTTTGACGGAAATTCAAAATACGGTTCAGGTTCTACCAAAGGCTCTTCGCTTTTTCTCGAAGGCAATTATTTTAGACATTGTAAATATCCAATGTTGATATCTAAACAAGGCACTGATATTGCAAACGGGTCTCAAGGCACATTTTCTGGTGAAGATGGCGGTATGATTAAGGCCTTCGATAATTACATTGTTGATGAAACGTCATTTATAGCTTACAATGCTACTGTAGCTCCCCAACAATTCGATGCCTATGTGGCTTCAGCAAGAGATGAACTTTTAGATGCTGGTATTTCATCCTTTCAAGGTGGAAACAGCTATAATAATTTTGATACAGACCCAGCGTTGTACATTAATTCCTTAGCTATTGAAAGCCCTATGGTTGCTAGGGATAATGTGATGTCCTATTCGGGACGTGTGTCTGGTGGAGATATTGAATATGAATTTGATGATGCGGTAGATGATACGGATTCTGATGTAAACCCAGGTCTACTCGCGGTTCTGACTTCTTATTCTTCCGATTTGGTGGCTATACAGGGCGATATTAACAATTCCGGAAGCAGCCAAACACTTGAGATACCAGATAATAATGAGCAATATGTTGATAGTGGCAATCCCATAGAAAGTATGGTTTTTACTTGGGGCGGAGACGCGACCACTGCAACAGTTTCTGGGCTGCCTTCGTCTGGAATTATTTATGAAATCGATGTGAACGCCCAAACCATACTAGTCTCAGGAACACCTACCGCCAATGTCACATTTATAATTACCACTACTGGTACAAACGGTGATCCTGTATCTGGTGCGGGAAGTATTTATATAAACGGAGTTCCAAATGGTAATGAAATCCACAACTTTACCACCTCGGGATTAGAAAGTGATTTTTACACGTTTACCAATGCGAACATGAATTCCAATTCGGGATCTACGACATATGACGGACTTACCTTAACGGAACGTCTAAAAATAGAGTCAACCACAAGTATTACTTATACCGCAACAGCTATTTCAAATCTAACTTTAGTGTTTGATCCCTCGTTTAGTGGAACCATAAAGTTTGATGGTGTCAATTACAACGCTTCTTCCGGGGTGCTTATCATAGAAGATGTTGCCTCAGGGTCTCATGCCATTACCAAAGGAAACGTGGCCAACTTGTATTATATAAAAACAGAATACAGCAGCTTAGGGGTTAGTAAAAATTCAGCATTGCCAAAAATGACGCTTTATCCAAATCCTTCCCAAGACTATCTGAACATAGCACTTCATAATGTTGAAATTTCCAAAATACTTATTTACACCATAAAGGGAGAGTTAGTGAAGTCCATCAATGGAAGTGCGACAAGAATTGACTTAAGTGATTTGAAAAGTGGAAGTTATATAATTGAATTAAGAACAGCACTAGGGAGCGTTTCGAAAAAAATATTGAAACATTAAGTACTTGTGTAGTTACAGTTGAGTTATTATTGACTATTAATTTTATGGTTAATGTTTGAGACCAATTTCGATTTAAGTTTAAAGGCTTAAACAAAAAAAGCAGTGGGATGTCCCACTGCTTTTTTTGATACTCTTATTTTAAAAACTCCACCCCATGTTGCAGGTGGTAGGCTTGTAAATTAGTGCACCAATAATTTAACAGATTTCTGCCCTTGTGGCGTAGTCAAAGTGGCGATGTATAAACCGCTGTTAAAGCTAAAATCAATAGCGCTATTCGTTGTAAATGATTTTACTTTTGCACCTGTAATACTATAAATATCTATTTCAGTAGCGGTACTTACATTTGAAACAAACACGCGATCGTTGATGGCTTGAATGTTAGCAGAGATTCCAGCATTGAACTGATTTGTACTCAGTAGTGTACTGCTTATTTCCAATTTATAAACGTTGAACGCATTATTGGCACAAAACACCAATAATGTTCCTGCCCCACCTGTGTAATTCGCTTGAATATACGAAGGATCCGTGCTGCCTGTAGAATCAAAATGAAGTACTTCTGAAGTGCCGTCAGTGACCCAAAGTGCGCGTGGGGTGCCACTGCCACTAGCTCTAAACCATATTTTAACAGCAACTGGGCCATCTACCGGGATTTCCATCCAACGTCTTGTTGGCATAACATCGGTGCCATCTACAGCTGGATCAACAGAGCTACTGCCACCCCACTTGAAACGTTGGCTGGCCGAGTAATCTTCATCCAACTCTTCAAAATCAACTGCATCCCAACTGGCGTTATTTCCGTCAATTACTGCAAAACTTGCATCTCCAGGTTGTAAGGTTAGACCATCAACCACCGTGGTTGTAGACACACCGCTTGAATTTTCTGGCCAGTTGGTGGTATCATTTCCAAAATCCCAAACATGGTCTTGGGCATATAATGGCGACGTTAACACTAAAACAGGTAAAATCAATAAAAGTAATTTTGTTTTCATAAGTAATGGATTTAAAAATTAAACAATTAATAAGGACCATCTTTATAATGGCCTTTTTCTTTATGGGCTCAGTGCGATAATAATTTTACAATTTTGGTTCCGTTTTCAGAAGTAATTTTAACAATCCAGATGCCATCTGCAATTTTAAGAGACGTATCAAAGCTCACATTTACTTTTTCGACCAAGGCACCCGTAATGCTGAAAATTTCAACTTTTGTTTTAGAGATGATATTGGTAAGATGCAATTTTTGGTCAAAAGCTTTCACGATAACCCCCACTTCTGAATTCGGATAATTATTTACCGAGAGCACAGTTTGAAAGGGATCCCAGTCATCAGCGCCTTTTGTGAAATTGAAGGTGTTGATGGCAGTGCCATCGGTTAATTCTGGCGTACTTAATACCGTTGACCATGGCGCACGAGAATCAGAATTATCGACCCCCGTGGCATTTTCGATTGTTCCAAATTCGTACATCATTGTGGATTCACCACCTAAAGAACTTGTCCAGCCTGCAGGTTCTATTAACGATAATCCTTCTGATCCTGGATAGGTGGACGCATCTATTGTTGTGTTGTAAAAGACCACTTCACTGGTATTTGGTTCCCAAGGACGCCCAAAATAACCTGGCTTTGATCCGAAAGTTGAGGCAGTCTCAACACCCGCAATTGGCGATTTTACATGGCACTCATACATTAAGTAGCCTCTGCCACTGCTTTGTTTGGCTGCGGTGATATAAGCAGCATCATTATTAGCGTCACTTGTATTTAGCACGAGGTCTGACTGATAAAAAACAGCGGTCATTTCTCCAAAAAGATAATCGACTGCACCCATCATCACCCCTTTATAAGCAGCAAATCTTACACCTTCTCCGCCATAAAAAGAATCTTGGCGACCAATAACCCTACATTCATCCAAAAACACTCGGTCTGCGCTACTTGCTAAGCCCAGCGCAGCTGCTTGGGTCACATAACCAGCAGATCGATCTTGTACTGCTGTATTGCCATAATCAGTTGGTCTCACAGGTTCACTTGCAGCCTTTGGCTCTACCACATCTTGTGATTCCTTTAAGGAAATGTATTGATTGAATGAATTTTCGATAATAATATCTTCCATGGTAAAATCTACAGCTTTCACTACAATGGTGGCATTCCAATACGAAGAACCGCCTCCAGTTCCTTCTTGGTTAATATAATTGGTATAGCCATTGGCGGTATTGACATCTAAAGCATTTGCACTCCACTTATTATTGGTGTCTTGGCTAAAGAAATTATATTTTTGCCCATAATAGGAGGTGATTCTTACCGCATTGGCATCTATGTCTACACCTTGATTCAATAATGCGATACTTGGGGTTGAGGCTGTGTTTTTTAAGGTAACAGCATTGCTTTCTATCACGAGCATTTCTTCGTAATTTCCTGGATCTATGAGTACGGTAACCAATTCATCGTTGGGACGGTCCATTCTGGAAATTGCATCGAGTGCCTCATTGATGGTTTGGTAATTTTTATCTATGCCCACAGTAAGTAGGGCGCTATAAGGTACGATATGCTCTACCTTGAACGAGACAAAATAAGAACTGGATAGCACAGCAATAGTCACCATGCCATCGGTTGTTCCTGTATAGATGTATTCTGAAACTACATTTGTTGTGGTACTATTGGAGGTGTTTGTAATTATTGGTCCACCTTCCACAGTATACTCAGAGGCATAGTAATCTGTAATAATGACTTTGTCCCCAACCTGCACTGGAATAGCTATTGTAGCGCCCGCCGAAGAATTTAGATCCCCATTGGCGCCTCTAACATTTACACTTCCTGTAAATAGGAGCCCTTCATAAGCAGTGGCGTTATTGATCACCCGATCATTAAACAGCCATTCTGAAATTGCATTATAAGCCAAATCCTTAGAAGTATCGGCGCCATTGATCGTTAAATTTGACGTGGGAACTTGCTGGACAGGATACAAATCTAAATTGCTGCTGGAAACGGTATACACGCCATCTCTAAGGGCTATGTTGGTAATATCTGTAAACGTATAGGCGTAACCTTCTTCATATAAATTAGTGAATGTTAAGGTTAAGTCGTTTTGTTGCGCTTCATCCAATCCCTCAATAGTAATCGCAACATTGTAAAGAGGTTTTGTGGTAAAGACCAAGTTTTCAGTTTGTGTGGCAGCACCAATGGTAATCGTATTAGCAGAAATTTCATAATCGTTTACGCCTTCCGCAGAAATTGTATATTCAACTTCTGGCTCCAAATCTACGCTATAGGTAGAATTATCTGTGTCTAAAGTAACAACGGGGACATAGATGCTATTAGCTGCAGGATCTGGGGTGAATATTAAATTAAGATTGCTCAAATCCGTCAAGCCCACAATTTCTCCGCTTAAGTTGTAACTAATTACAGAGGTGATGGCAATATTATAGGTTGTAGTCGTTTCATCTACGGATAAGCTTGTGCCATTACTAATAATGTATCCGTTGGCATCTGCTAAACTCAAATCGTAAGTATAGCCTGCTGGAATATCGATAGTATACATTGCACTTGCCACAGTTGCAGTGAAATTTTTTCCTGCTTGATTGGTGAAAATAATCGAATAACCATCTGGAATGCCAGAAGCATCCGTTTCGTCAACATTTCCTGTTAAGGTAACATAAGTTGCGCCCTTGCGCTCAATTCTGTAATAACTTGGTTTGTCAATTTCGTCATAAATATTATAAATTCCCGCTTGTTGTGCCACAAAGTTAACTTCTTGAAGCGCGTTGCCTACAGCCATTACATCATCTTGATTTTCATTGATATTGGTGTTTTCAAAATGTATGTTTCCTGTACCAGATTGTGTGAGCATGTATAGTTTTACTTCATCATCTTCATTTAAAGACAAACTCATATAGCGACCTGTCGCTCCACCTGCATTCACATAGAGTCTTCCGCCAAAATCAGACACCCCATTGATATTCTCATCGTAACGAGTAAGATTGGTGTTTGCAGTCCTCAAGCGATCATTTGAGCCCCCGACCCAAGTTAAATCTCCTGCAGTGAACGTTGATGGTAAAAGGTTGCCAGAACTCCCTTCTTCTATAAGAGGATCGTACCAAGCATTAATATCGGCTACAGTAAGCATATTGTTATAAGAATTTTCGTCTAGCTGTTCAGCAGCAAAATCCCACACATCAGTATTCCCATTAGATTCAACAAAGGCATCATTTGCAATACTTAGAGCGTGGATATAATTGGAACCGGTGGTTGTTAACGTCGCGGTAATAGTAGATGGAGCCCCCATATAGTCAAAGCTAATCGCTGTACCGTCTGTACCGCCACTGCTTTCAGAATCAATAACACCCAAAACGGTGCCTTCTGAATCTGTAAAGGTGAATACGCCTCCATCTGCACTATACTCACAAGTGGTAAATGTGAGCGTGGCGTTACCAGCAACGGAGAATTCAAAATAATTTCCGTTTTTGAAATCAATCCCATGGGTACCATCATTAAAATAAAACTGTGATCCCGATCCTGATGCCATTGTCACCAACCCATCAGGAGTAGCGAAATTATCATAGGTTGTTGAAGTTTGGGGAAAAACAGAACCATCGGCAAAATTATAAGTATAAGTTTGACCAGCAGTTTGAGCATTTGTGCTGAAGGATAAAACCAGCATCAGGCTTATTGCGAAATAGTAAAATTTTCTCATTTGAAGTATTTTTTATTTATGATCGTATTAATTATCACTGATGAATAAAATATTGACCTGTAGACGATGAGGTGTCTCAACTCAATTTTGAATGGAATACAACTATCTTCTCATGCTATTTGTTTGTAATCGATTACACTACAGCTTAAAAAATAGTTGTTGTTGGCGTTATTCTATAATTAAAGGTTTTATTAAATGTTATTTTTTTATAAATCGCATAGTGCTCGTGGTATTATCTAGAGCAAGTTTTGCAAAATAAATACCTGGGGACAAATGCTTGAGATCTATGGTCATTTTTTCATTCATGCTCGCGTCTGTTGTTTTTGAATATACCTTTTGTCCATTTACGGAATATATAATTAGATTCAGGTCTTTAAACTCCGCGGAAAGAAATTCAATATTAAGTACATCTTCCACCAAAGTAGGATAAACCTTTACCGAGGAAGACGCATAATTGTTGGTGCTAAGATTATCGCAAGATGAAGAAATTTCACCAGTGCTTGACACTTGCAGTGTGGCACCTGCGCCACAGTTCGCGTTGGCCACAGTGGCAGCAACCTCTGCAACAGGTATCACCGTATAGGCATAAGTTGGCGCGTTTACTGAGCCCACATTATTTACGCCATTTATGCAATTATCAAATTCTAAGGATACAGAACCGCCATAACTTTGGTACACAGTGCCAATATTCGCAAAATCGGAATTTTCTACGTAGCAGGACAGGGTATTCATCCCACCACTTAGGCCCAGAGCCCGTGAGCTGGAAACATTGGTGTTATAGTAACAATTCAAGATGTGTAGTTCTGCATTTCTTGCTCTGGGCATTCTTTCTTTACAACCGTCGGCCCAATAACAGTTCTGAAACGTCACACTGTAATGTCCATCTGCAGGAGATTGAGAATCACTTGAGCCGACCAAGTTGGAATATCTATGATCGTTAGAGCCTCCCGGGCCTCCTGGAACTGCGGGTTTTAAATAGGTGAATTTGCACCACGACACCGTTACGTTATCCGAATTTCCTTTGATATCAAAATTACCATCTACACCATCTTGAAATTCGCAATGATCCACCCAAAGATTGATACAACCGTCGGCGGTTAAATTATCCCTGCCATCGGTGTCATAAGCTCCCGGGCCTTCAAAAATTAAGTTTCTTATAATGACGTTATTGGAACCATTTTTTATATTTAGAATTCCTGAGCCAGATTGAGTTTGTGAATTGCTCACTAATCTTGCGTTCGGCAATCCAATAATAGTTTTATTGGTAATTACTTCGCTAATATTTTGACCCGGTTGTATGGTGATGGTACCAGAAACCAAGACAACTTGAGGGGTTGGCAATTTTATCGCTGCCTTAAAATCAGTATAGTTGGAGACCGTAACAGGTGTTACGTCTCCGCCACCGGTTGCTGCCATACCGTAGCCCTCTGGCGATGTGCTATAGTAAGTTTGACTAAAAGTGCTTACTGTGAAGAGTAACAAAATAATTGAATAAATGCTTTTCATTTTGACTATTGAAATTATTGTTTAATTTGAGATGGAATTTGTAATTTATGCAATCGATTACAATATTAGGATATTTTCACTAAATTTTAAAGAATATTATTAAATATTTACACAATTAAAACCGAAATCTCAAAAATCCTGCTTCATTTTTGAACATATTTTGATCGATAAGTCGAGCACACTGTGCACTTTTTCAGGATTTGTGTCAAACTCAGGTGCAGCACTAACAATTCCGTTATTAAAGTCGCTTATATTGAACAATCGAAAAAAATAAGCTGAAATATTTGCACATTTCAAAATAAACGATACTTTTGTGTAATCGATTACATTTCAATTAACTTTAAACTAACTAATTTCATGTGTAACAATCTAATTGAATATGTGTTTTCTTATTCGAAAGAGAGGAAAACCAAAAAGATCTCTTCAGTCAAATCACTTTCATTACTGCTATTTACAATATGTACTCTTTTATCTGCTTCTAGTTTTGCGCAAAGTAAAACCATAACTGGAACAGTGATAACCGAAGATCCTCAGGGGCCATTGCCAGGAGCTACGGTATTGGTTAAAGGTACTTCTATAGGTGCTGTCACTGATTTTGACGGGAATTTTTCATTAACCGTAGATAATCCAAATGCCATTTTGGTGTTTTCTTACGTGGGCTATGTGTCCCAAGAGCTTAATTTAGCGGGGCGATCTGTGGCTAATGTCACTTTGCAAGCAGACATGGCCTCTCTGGATGAAGTTGTTGTAATTGGCTACGGAACCAGTAGAAAATCCGATTTAACAGGATCAGTCGTGAGCATTGGAGGCGATGACCTTAAGGAGCAAGGTGTCGCAAGTGTGGCCGAAACCTTAACAGGTCGACTAGCTGGTGTGCAAGTCTTATCATCGGAAGGATCACCAGATGCCGAAATCAACATTAAAATTCGTGGCGCAGGGTCTTTGACCCAAGATAGTTCGCCATTAATAATTGTTGATGGATTTCCTATTGAGGATTTGAGTTCAATTTCTCCTACGGATATTGAAAGCATCAGTGTTTTAAAAGATGCTTCTTCAACTGCTATATATGGATCTAGAGGTGCCAACGGTGTTGTTATTGTTACCACTAAAAGTGGGAAAACTGGAAAAATTTCAGTGAGCTATAATATGTTTTACGGTGTTAATAAACTGGCGAATAAAATAGATGTTTTAGATCCTGAGGACTATGTGAAATTACAATATGAATATGCGCTGTTGGATGACACACCTGAAACTTACGAAGATATTTTTGGTCTTTATCAGGATTACGACCAATATGTTGGTATGGAAGGCAATGATTGGCAAGATCAAATCTATGGTCGAACCGGCGAAGTTCAAAGTCGCGACTTATCCATAAGAGGTGGTTCAGACAAAATCAATTTTAATTTCAATTATGCCCTATTCGATCAAAAAGCGATACAAATAGGATCAGATTTCAAAAGAAGCAACTTATCGCTCGCCTTACAGAGTGAGCTTAGTGATAAAGTCGACTTATCATTCACCGTGCGATATACAGACCGCGAAGTGAATGGTGGTGGTGCTAATGAACAAAATGAAGTGTCTTCATCAGATTCTAGGCTAAAATATAGCGTGGCTTACTCTCCTATAGCAATTCCACAGTTGGTGACCACCAATACCGATGAGGCGCTTAACGGATATTTAATTAATCCATTTGTGGCCACAGATGATAATCAAAGACGACAATTAAGAACAAATCTTAATATGTTGGGAAGTTTTAGTTGGGAAATGGTAGATAATCTTACATTCAAATCTGATTTTGGGTACAACACTAGAAATGATTTGGATTATCGTTTTTATGGAAGATCTACCTATTATGCTAGAAACAACCCTCCAGGAGAATTGCAAGGGCAACCGGCGCTGCGCTTTCGAGATAGAAAAAATGAAACCTTCAGAAACGCGAATACCCTAAACTTTGACTTCGACAAATATTTAGGAGAAGACCATAGTATTAAAGTATTGGTTGGTGAAGAAATGATCATAGAAAAAAACAATCAAGTCACTAGCGAGATACAAGGGTTACCAAATGATTTTGATTTTGATACCGCTGTTAATTTAACCACGCAGGGTCAAAATTTTACGGTAGATAATTTTTACAGTCCAGATGATAAACTTTTATCCTTCTTTGGTCGTGCCAATTATGATTATAAAAACCGTTACCTATTAACAGGAACGTTTCGTATGGATGGTTCCAGTAAATTTTTAGGTGATAATGTATGGGGTTACTTCCCATCTGGTGCAGCAGCTTGGAAAATTTCCGAAGAAGAATTTCTAAAGAATGTGGATTGGATAAATACGTTGAAGGTAAGAGCTAGTTACGGTGAATCTGGAAACAATAATATTCCAACAGGTCAAACGGTGCAAAATTTCGTGTCTGCTACCACAACCTATATAAATGATGTTACCAATTACCTGGCGCCGTCTGATATTTTGGCCAATCCCGATTTAAAATGGGAAACGACCGTTTCACAGAATTTAGGTTTGGACTATAATTTATTTGGTGGACGTTTAAGTGGTGCTTTCGAACTCTACAAAAATGTAACCCAAGATTTATTGCTGCTTTTTCCGACACCAGGAACTGGTTACGAAGCGCAGTATAGAAACATCGGAGAATTACAAAATACTGGTTTCGAGGCTTCATTAAATTATTCAGCTATACAAAAAGATGATTACGGTTTAAATTTGTCCTTTAATATAGGGTTCAATGAGAATCGCGTCAATTCTTTGGGGGAGTTGGAGAATATTACAGCAAGAACCAATTGGGCTTCCTCACAAATTGGAGCAGATTATATAGTTAATGTAGGCGATCCTATCGGGCTAATGTATGGTTATCAAAATGATGGGAGATATGAAGTTGCCGATTTTGATTATAACGCCGATACTGGTGAATATACACTTAAGGAAGGCGTGCCAGATAATAGTAATGTTATTGGCAACGTAATGCCAGGCTCTTTAAAACTGAAAGATATTAATGGTGATGGTGTTGTGGACGAAGATGATAATTCAGTTATAGGCGATGCGAATCCAGATCATACAGGTGGTATGGTGATTAGCGGTTACGCTTATGGATTTGATTTTTCTGCAGCCTTCAACTGGAGTGTAGGGTTTGATGTTTATAATGCCAATAAAATAGAATTTTCAACTTCTACCGAAAATGGACAGTATAGAAATTTAAGTACGGAAATGGTCGACGGTAGAAGATGGACCAATCTTGATCCTGTTTCTGGGGAATTGGTTACAGATCCTACGCAGTTATCAGCATTAAACGCCAATACCACACTCTGGTCGCCATTTATGCAACGGAATGTGTTTAGTGATTGGGCGGTTGAAGATGGTTCGTACCTAAGACTTAATACTTTAACTTTGGGTTATACGGTGCCTACAAAATTTGCGTCTCAAATGGGTATAGATAAATTAAGATTTTATGCCACTGCAAACAATGTCTTTGTTTGGACCAATTATTCTGGTTTAGATCCAGAGGTGTCCACACGTAGAAACACACCATTAACACCAAGAGTAGATTATTCTCCTTATCCAAGAAGTAGACAACTTGTATTTGGATTTAACCTCAACTTTTAAAAAATATGAAAATGAAAAAAATAGTAATACTAACAGGAATTTTAATGGTTGGAATTTTAAATTCCTGCCAAGAATTTGAAGGGGATTTTTTGGAAGGACCCGCAAAATCAACTTTGGATGAATCCGTAATATTTTCTACCGCTGATTTAACCAAAGGTGCCATTGATGGTATTTTGGAGCCAATGGGCCAAACGAATTCTTACAGAGGACGTTTTATCCCTTATTATGGCTTTAATACCGATACAGAATATAACTATAGTTCTGATGAAGCAGGCAGTTCTCAAGGCGATTTAATGATTTATGATGCTACGCCCTCCAATTCGCAAATGAATACAGAGAATAATGCTTGGTCACAAATGTATGCAGGGATAGAACGTGCCAATATATGTATTAGAGGGATCCGTACCTATGGCAATCCAGAACCAGGAACCGTATTGGGGCAGTATTTAGGTGAAGCCTTAACGCTAAGAGCTATTTATTATGCCGATTTAATGAAAGCTTGGGGAGATGTTCAAGCGCGATTTGAGCCTATTGTTGCAGAAACTGTTTTTCTTGAAAAAACAAATAGAGATGTCATCTATAAGAGAATCATTGGCGATTTACAAGAGGCATCAACCCTTGTGGCATGGCCAAATGACACACCACAAACTGGAACTGTTGAACGCATAAATAAAGCATTTGTGAAAAGTTTTAGAGCAAGACTGGCATTAATTGCAGGAGGTTTTCAACAATATCCAGATGGTGTACGCCGAAGTAATGATCCAGAGCTTTCCGTACAAAATATGTATACCATTGCCTTAAACGAAGCTAAAGATGTGATTCAAAGTGGGAAAGCCACATTAAACCAATCTTTTGAAGAGTTTTGGAGAAATTATAATGAAGAAAATATTTCTGCGGGTGGTGAATCCTTATGGGAAATTCCTTTTGCAGACGGTCGCGGAAGAGTATTGTTTTCTTTTGCAGTGAGACATAGAGGAATAGACCAACATACCGGTCAAGCTAGAGGGGGTATTGCAGGTCCTTTGCCAAATGTGTTTTATGATTTTGATCAAACCGATTTACGTAGAGATGTTACCTGCGTTCCTTATCAATATGGTGATCCCAATACAGAGGGCTTTGCCAGACAGGAATTGGTAGATTTAAACACATGGTATTTTGGGAAATACCGTTATGAATGGATGGATCGCTATGTCACCTCAACCAATGATGATGGGGTTAACAAAATATACATGCGTTATGCCGAAGTTTTATTAATTGCTGCAGAAGCTGCAAACCAATTACAAGGAGTTGGCGCAGCAAAACCTTATTTAAAGCAAGTGCGACGAAGAGCCTTTCCATCGGCTTTACAAGCAGAAAAAGTAGATGCCTATGTGGATAATATATCTAGTCCTGCACAAATGTTAGACGCCATAGTAGACGAATACGAATATGAGTTTACAGGCGAAATGATTCGTAAGCAAAATTTAATACGATGGAATAGATTGGCATCTAGTTTAGATGAAGCTAAAGCTAAAATGTTTGATTTGAAAAACCGTACAGGTGAATACAGTGACGTTCCAGCCACTTTATATTTTAAATATGAGGATGATGACGAAACTTTAGATATCTATGGGCTTAATAGAGACGAAAACTCAGATCCAGGACCGGAATATTCGGCTTTTGACTGGACTAATTTAGAAGATGAAATGATTAATTCGCTCTACAAAGAAGGTGTTAATCCAGATAACAGACAGTTCTGGCCTATTTGGCAAGTATTTCTCGATGCAAGTAATGGCCAATTAGTTAATGACTACGGTTATTAATATAATTAAATTAAGACTATAATTATGAAAACGAAACTTATATTAAAAACATTATTAGTGTTTTTTACGCTAATAGCATTCACAAATTGTGATAACCCAGATGAGTTAATCAATGAACTTCAAATTCAAAGAGAATTTGCACCCGTTGACTTATCTGTTCAAATTAGAACGCAAACCACTGTTGAATTGGACTGGCAAGTCGAAGATGAAGTGAGCTTGTATTTGGTTGAGATTAGTGAAGATCCTCAATTTACTACAGTTGCAGTATCTCAAAATGTTACCCCTAGTGAATTGCCTATACAAATAACATTAGAGGGAGAGACCATCTATTATATTAGAGTTAAAGCAATAAGTAATAGAGGTCTTGCAGACTCTTCATATGCCTATGTGAATGCAGAAACGCTTACCGAGCAGATTTTCTTCCCGGTCATACCAGAGAATGTACTCGCTACAGAAGTGACTCTAACATGGATTCCTAATAGCACGGTTACTCAAATTGTGCTTGAACCAGGTAATATAGTACATGTTCTAACGCCTCAAGAAATTGCCGATGGCGAAGCTACCATAACAGGTTTAACAGGAGAAACGGACTATACCGCGCAATTATTGAACAACGCCACTATAAGAGGGGTGGTGTTCTTTACTACCGGAATTGATATTGGTAATGGTATTCTCGTTACTCCATCAGATGATTTATTTCAAATGGTGGCAGATGCAGCCCCTGGAGATGTATTGGTTCTGGATGCAGGAGATTACACCGATCAAACAGGAACATTGTCTCTTGACAAGTCCATCACTATTCGAGGTCTCTATAGTTTCGATAAACCATTGTTAAAAGTCAGTTTTTCTATAATAGCCGGTGCCACGGATGTTAGTCTTATCGACTTGGATTTGACCGGGGATATTCCATTGGAATTAACAGATATGGTACGCTATAGTGCTCCTGGAAATTATAATTCTCTCTTGGTTAGTGGTTGCAACGTGCATGATTATAACCGATCGTTTATAGCAGGAAATGAAACCGATGCCATTGTACAATCGATCACGGTAGAAAATTCCATAGTTACTAACATTTTAACTAGTGGAGGTGATTTCTTCGATTTTAGAAATTCTGATGTCTTAAACGTGAGTTTCACAACCAGTACATTTAATAACTGTGCACCAGGACGTGATTTTTTTAGAATTGATGCAGCTGGTACCTCAAACGATGCTGGGATAACCATTAATGTGTTGTTGCAGAATTGCACCCTGTATGCTTGTGCAAATTCCGATAGTAAGCGATTGTTTTACATAAGATTTAACGCCAACGATATTATTTCAAGAAATAATTTAATTACTGATACTGAAATTGAGGGCTATTCTGATAATAGTGCTACAGATGAAACAATCACTTTTGATAACAACAATTATTTCAACGCACCCACCTTATACGATCCATTGGTTTCTCGATTTGATGATTCAACAACTTACAGCACCTTAGATCCAGGATATGCAAATCCAGAAGCGGGTGACTTTTCGGTTTCCAATCAATCTATAATAGATAATAACATAGGTGACCCGAGATGGTTCCAATAAACTTTATTTAATGTTTTAGTCTTGAAAAGGAGTTCTGTTTAAAAACATTTCTCCTTTTTTTATTCTTGAGCGCAACTTAACATTCAAAAACCACGTTATGATCAAAAAAAGAGTTACACTTTTAATCGTTACAGTTCTATGTCACACTTTAATGTTTGGCCAAGAAATGGCATTTCCTACAGCCGAAGGATTTGGTCAATTCGCATCAGGAGGTAGAGGCGGTATAGTGTATAAGGTCACCAATCTTAACGATGACGGAGAAGGCAGTTTAAGAAAGGGAATTGTGAAAAAAGGTCCTAGAATTATTGTGTTTGACATTTCAGGTACCATCAACCTCAGCTCTAAATTAGATGTCAACCGAGGTGATTTAACCATTTTAGGGCAAACAGCTCCTGCCGATGGCATCACTCTCAAAGGTTATCCCATGACAATTAAGGCCGATAATGTGATTGTGCGCTATCTAAGATTTCGAATGGGCAACATTCATAAAATTGAAGGCGATGCCCTAGGATGTAGAGATACCAAAAATGTAATTATCGATCATTGCTCCATAAGTTGGGGTACCGATGAAAATGCGTCCTTTTACAATAATGAAGATTTTACCCTACAGTGGTGTATCATTTCTGAAGCGCTAACCAACTCGGTCCATAAAAAAGGATCCCATGGGTATGGAG
>Ga0209309_10000824_pt1 | contig 33495 bp, 43 predicted proteins | sample COGITO_mtgs_1204_2_FD_184807 | JGI IMG/M metagenome (GOLD analysis project Ga0209309, IMG submission 184807) | Pelagic marine microbial communities from North Sea - COGITO_mtgs_120412 (SPAdes) (version 2) | ecosystem: Environmental > Aquatic > Marine > Epipelagic ... | reverse complement strand
TTTTCTACGGTGCATAACATCATAGACAGAGTAGAAATCAATTCGGCACGTGAAAAGTTGCGCATTTTAGTTTAGAAAACAAAAAAATATAGGTCAACTTAGGGGTGCTAATCATTTTTAAACAGCGTTGGTACTGTGCATTTTAAAAATGAAGTTTTATTTAATTATTTACTAAAATGCGGTAAGCAATTTAGTTCGAGAAAGCGAGGCCACCCATACCGGACTGGATGCGGAGGACGTTGTAGTTGGTCGCGAACATGTGCATGGAGGTCGCATCGTTCGCGGTGTTCATCTTGACCGCAACCTGCGCGTTGTCGATGCGCGAGAAGTTGCAGGTACCAGTTGGCTGGTGCTCCTCTGGCTTGAGAGCGAAGGAGTAAGAGTAGATACCGGCGTAGGGAGAGCCAGTGTGGTGGTTGTAAGACTGCACCTGGTTGAAGTACTTACCCTTCTGCTCCTTGAAGCGGTCTTGGCCGTTGAGGACAAGCTTGAAGGTGTCGAGGGGACCCGCCACCTCCTCAGTGAAGGCGGTGTCACCACCACCAGTACCGACCTGCACCATTGGGGCACCCGCGAGGGCGGTGGGCACGAAGGCGTTCGACGCCTCGATGGCAGTCTGGTCAGACTCGAGGACAATGTTGGTGGCAACGGACGCGGTGGTGAAGTTCCAGAGGGAGTTCTTGGACGCGGTGTTGGAGAAGCACCAGACGAGCTCCTTGACTGGGTGGTTGTAGGAGAGGCGGACCTGCTTGGTCGCGGCAGAGGTGACGGTGTCGGTGCCGGTGTGCTGGACCTGCTCGATGAGGTACTCGTGACCCTTCTGCGCGAAGCGGCGACGCTCCTCGGTGTCGAGGTAGATGTAGTTCGCCCACACCCGGAAGACCGACTTGTTGAGGAAGGTCTCCATGTCGGAGGCGAGGTCGAAGTCGATGCGGACCTCGTGGTACTGGAGGGCGATGAGGGGGAGGTAGAGACCGGGGTTGCGGTTGAAGAAGAAGACGAGGGGGAGGTAGACAGACTTGCCGTCAACCGCGGTGGTCATCTTACCCCAGGTGGCCTTCTTGGACTCGTCCAAGTAAAGCTCGGAGTACATGCGCCACCACTTCTGGTAGTGCTTGTCGATGCGCTGACCACCGATGGAAAGCTCAACGTTGTTGATCGCACGCTCCGCGACCCAGTTGCAGTCACCCGCGTCAGCAGTCTTGGTAGCGGCGATGTCAGACTCGAGTTCGAGGTACATGTCACCGACGAGGTCACCGTTGCGCGCAACGGTGACGGACACGCGGCCGGAGTTCGCGGCAGTACCGTTGACGGTCTGCTCGATGTTCTCCATCGCGAAGTTGGTGTGGCGCTTGTATTTCGCCTGGAAGAAGGTCACCTCAGGGTTACCTGTGAGGTAGACATCCTGGGCGCCGTAAGCTACGAGTTGCATGAGACCACCGGCCATTTTGAGAGTTGTTGTACTATAGACAGAGAAAATAATTTTGGGGGAATGCGCATTTTTCAAATCCAATTTTTCTCAGTCCAACATAAATGTCGTCTCACCCTGAAGAAGAAATTGAATCCGAAATCGAGGAGGGGGAAATTGTTTCCGACGATGAAATTTCTTTGGACATGTCCGAGGATGATCATGAGGAGATCTTGGGGGATGATGGTATCGATGTCGCCGAACTTTTGAGTTCACTTATGGCTACACCAGAGGGTGACACAGTCTGTACAGCTCTGGTAAATATTGCATTTCAGTTACAGACCCAAAATAAAATTTTAGTTAAAATGCTCAGTAAGATGCAAAATGCTTAAGGAATAAATGGCTTATATTATAAATGGAGAAAACCCACTTCATCGACAAGGAACCCAACACTTATGAAGCTTTGGCGGAACTTCATAAGGAACAAATCCAGTCGATGAATCAGGAACATATTGTAAAACTTATCGATACCATTGAGTTTCGTTGGGACCTGAAGTCTGATGACTTTAGGAATGCCCGTGAATTGGGATACCGTCAGTACATTCACCCTGATAACTATGACACTTGTGGTAACCCAGATCCCTCAAACATTGATATCATGGCGATCAAAGGTATACGTGAAAGAAATCGCCGTTTCATGGTAGATCTCAAGAATCACACTCGAGAATTGAAGATCCATAACTTTTCGGTAGATGAAGACGGTATCACCCTCGTCAAGAGAATCAACAATGTTCTGAAGCAGGTCAACGATGGATACGAAAACATCCGAAGACATTACATGTCGTACGAACGGATTGTAAACCCTACACTCATGCCCCAGGTTACATCGTCCTCCGATCCATCTACAATGGATGAAGATGAGATTGAGAGTGCAACTCCATTTCAGAAATGTTTACTGTACACCCTGGATCAAACATACAAGTCTGGGTACCGTCGGTACAGGGATCATTGTTGCGAAGAAATTCGAACGGTTGATGGATATAGGACCCGTGCGTGGGTTCCTAAATTTACTATTGCTCAATTCGTATATTCCCTGTCATCCAAAGATGACGATTTTAACAACTGGAAAAACTTTACAAGTAAGGGGTCCGTGTACAGAGAGGTTATCGACAATATATCCAAATGTATTGATCACCAGTTTCCCCAAATTGAGAAAAGACGTCACGTGTGGTCGTTCAAGAATGGGGTTTTTGTTGGGAAACAGTATAACGCCGATCGCGATGTGTATGAGTGCCGCTTCTACCCCTACGACAGTAAGGAATTTAGGTGTCTCGATCCGACTGTAGTCGCGTGTAAGTATTTTGACCAACAGTTTGATGATTTCTCACACAAGGAACGATGGCAGGATATCCCCACACCCTTTTTCGATAGTGTGTTGGACTACCAGCAATTTGGGGACCCCGAGGTATGTAACTGGGCGTATGTAATGGGTGGACGACTCTGTTTTGATGTTGGAGACATGGATGGTTGGCAAGTTATCCCATTCTTCAAAGGTATCGCGAGGTCTGGTAAATCCACGCTGATCACCAAGGTATTCAAGAAGTTCTACGAGAGTGAAGATGTTGGTACACTTTCAAATAACATCGAGAAGAAGTTTGGACTCTCTGCAATTAGGGATTCTTTCATGTTCATTGCACCCGAAGTCAAGGGTGATCTAGCTCTGGAACAAGCCGAGTTTCAGTCTATTGTTTCGGGCGAGGATGTTTCTATAGCCGTCAAGAACAAAACGGCGATGTCCATCGAATGGAAGGTTCCGGGTGTTTTGGGTGGTAACGAAGTTCCAAACTGGAAAGATAATTCTGGGTCTATTCTCCGTCGTATCCTACCATGGAACTTCAGTAAACAGGTACAGGATGCGGATCCCCACCTCGACAAAAAACTCGACAAAGAGTTGCCGGTCATCCTTCTCAAATGTGTCAGGGCGTACCTGGATTATGCGTATAAGTACAGCGACAAGGATATTTGGAATGTGGTCCCAAAGTATTTCAAAAAGATCCAAAACCAAGTTGCGATGGTTGCGAGTACTCTGATCAATTTCCTGGAATCCACCAACATCATTTTGGATGCCGAAAAGTTTGTCCCCCAAACGTTATTTGTCGAGTCCTTCAAGCGGCACTGTGAAGCGAATAACCTGGGGAAACCCAAATTCCATCAGGACTTTTACGCTGGCCCGTTTAGCTCTAGGGATATAGAAGTTAAAAATGCGGCGGTCGTGTACAAAGGTAGACACTACAAAAATCAACCCGTGATTTACGGTGTAGATGTTGTCGATGAACTCATGGAGATTAGTACCGATCACTAAAAAAAAATACTCAGCAATAGTAATATGAGCCAGAGTGTCAAGGAATTTGTCAGACAATCTGGTGTACAAGTCCAAAGTCCAAATTCAAATTCAAATGACAACTTTGCAAGAGAACTCGAAGAGGCTATGAATGTCGAGACGAATGCGCAAAGAGAAGCACGGAGAAGGAGAGAAAGTTTGGCCAAAGCTTCCGCGTTTTTTAGAACCCCTGGTCGCCCAACGCGCCCAGTACAGATACCACAACGCTTACAAGAAAACTTAATTAATAATCAAAAATATGATGCACTCGGTGATGAAGTCGCCGAGGTGATGCCCATTCCAACTACAAAACGAGAGATTGAAGTCAGTAAATTGAATATGGGTATGTTCAACGCCACTGTGAATAAAAACTTTGGTAGCGGAGATCGGGTGGATCTCAAAAAAATACTTATGCGGCCACCAGTCGACCAGACCCTCATCGGGGAGGGTCTTTATGTAGACACAGAGGATATCCGTGGTATTTACGGGCAATTTAAGACGGGTTTTTCTCACACAAAGGAATACGGACCCAAAGGTGACATAAACAAAAACTTTTCAACTGTTCAAATTAAACTGAAAATTACCAATAACATTGAAACCAAGGGAGGTACTGTCAACATATACAAAAATGGTAAGATACGTTTTTCAGGGGGCTTCATTGGACGCGATATTTCCAACCAAGCTGAACTCATTCGCAACTTTGTTATAGGTAAGTATACAGAGGGGCAAAGCTTCCTATACAATCCCTTCGAATATAACAATCTCAGTGGAACCTTTATGTTCAACGGTATCTTTAAAGACATGAAGAACGTCGCGAGACTCCAAAACAAATTTGAGATATCCTACATTTCGTATGAACCCGAACTGGCTCCCTTCCTCTATATGACCTTTAGGGACCACAAGTTTATTCTATCCAAGTCTGGGAACACCCAAATATCTGGGGCTAAGAACCCCAGAGATATGATGGATGCTTACAACGCGGGGAGTGATCTTGTTAAGATACTGTATAAAAACGGGTTTATAAATATAACCGGTGCGTTCCCAAAAAAGGCCCAAAAAACTTCTACAAAGGTAACCGTGGCCAAATCAAGGTCGAAGCCGGCTGGACCTAGGATTAGAAAACAGGTTGTCGTGTTTATGATTGGTGCGAAGAAGTGTACGAGTCTCAAGAAGCCCAAACTCATGGACATTGCTAAGAAAATGGGCATCGTAGATATAACCAAGAGTACCACAAAGGAGGAAATATGCAAAAAGATTGAAAAGGCATCCGCGAAGAATAAGAAAAATGCGACGTTTAGGAATACCAACAAAAATAGAGATGTACGCCTCTCCGGAACGAACAAGTCTTTCAGAATCGGTAAAAGTAAGTGTGGTAACTACACCAAAACTGAACTCATCCGTGTCGCTAAGATTCTAAACATCTCGGTGAATACCAAAGATAGCAAGATCTCCCTGTGTGCCAAAATTGAGAAGGCTCGAAACGATCTCGCCAAGCCCAAGCCCAAGCCCAAGCCCAAGCCCAAGTCCCCAAACAATAACCTCGCGAAAAATTTAGAAAGGACAATGATTAAAGCTGAAATTATGAGAAAGAGGGGTCTAAATGACAATTCAATCCGAAAGGACCTCACCAAACTCTATGGTGATAAGTGGATGAAGAGATACAAGCCATCACTCAACCAAGACATCCGAAACATTAAAAAGGAGTCCAACGCAATTTCAAAGGTGAACAAAAAGGGTGTACCTTTCAAGAAAGATGTTGATGCCCTAAAGAAAAGGATGGTGGCTCGATGGAAAATGCAAAGAAAGAGGGAACTCGAGAAAAAATACTACATGAACACTGTAAACGTCACTGGTGTCAACGCTAGACTTAAGAATGACTACCGACGCGCCGCCACCAATTACGCAATGAACCAAAAGACGGCTCCCTCTAAGAAGAAGATGAACAACTATAAAAAATCTTGGTTAAAGTTTAGAGCCAACGTAAATGGAAATGGAAATGGACAAAACCCATGGAATAAAGTCGCCAAAGCCGCCCGTGGAAGAAATTCTTTCCCGGCTGGAACTAGGGTTGAAAAGGTATAAACATGGTGTCCGGGTAAATGACGATACACGGACTTGGGGTACAAAGACAAACTCGTGGCTGGAAATGGCACGAGAAGAATTCTTGGATGGTATAATATACGTGATAGCGGACTACATTAGAATTGGAAGAAACAGTAAAGATCATAAGAGCCTACTTGAAATAGAGTTTAATGACTATTACAGGAAGGATGATAATAGATTGATTATGTATATTCTGGACAATTATACCCGAATTGATATCCCGAAGCACAAAAACCTCATTGGCACTTTATGCTCTTGTTTATAATTTTGTCAGGTTCTGCAGCTTGCTTCAAATGAATCGTATGATAGGAAAAATCATACTTTGGAAACGAACGTTTTATTAAATCTGAAATTGCAATAGCATCAATAAATCTAGGTACACCCGAACACACTGAATTTCGTTCAACTTGGAGAAACCTATCCTCCCATTGCACGAAATTTTTTAATTCCTTCTCGGGAACTTCGTCTTTCCTCATCTGATTGTACATCTTCTTAGACATACCCTGACTCATGTGGAAATTTTTAGATTTCCCCACCTCTTCCGACTCTGTATTTTTTTCGTGTATGAGAGCAAAAATAAGTATAGCTGCTACGAGGTATAACATCTTACTATATATTACATAATTTTCACTAGGTCATCCACCTTGTTGATGATGTTGAACAACTTGTAGACCGAATCCACATCCCCCGGCTTCACAATCTCAAGTTCAATCTGGTATGAGGCCTCCTCCTCCGAGTCCATGTCGACGTTGTCCCCCGACGAGATTGTCATATCGATGCTCAGGTTCTTGCGCACAAAGGAGTGGCGCACCTTGGTCCTCTTCCTGTCCATCTCGTACTCCCCAGAGGTGGGGATCTCCCGAGCGATGCACACCCTCACATCGAGGGGGTCGCACTTGAAGTCCTCCTTGACGACACTGATTTTTTGAATCATCGTCTGCTCCCCAGTGTCTTCATTTGAGGTGATCCGTACATTGTTTTTATCATTGTAGAACACGTCAGACTCGTTGTAGTCGGTGGACTCCCACCCATCGTAGTTCTTCAGTCCCTTTAGGACACGTTCCCAGGTATCCTTCCCTACATTGGTGTCGAAGAGGGAACCATTGTGCTTCCCGAGGCGAACTTCAACTTCGATATTCTCTTCAGTCTTGAAGGCCTCGAAGGAGGGGAGGATGGTATCGGTGATGTGCTTAATATCCATTGTGATTTTTACTTAACATTTACAATTCGCGTCTTTTACTTAAGCCTTTTTTGTCGATAAAATGTAATGAAGGGTTTTACCAACCTCGGGAATACCTGTTATTTTAATACAGCTGTTCAGTGCCTTTTACATACACCAGTTCTCACAAACTACTTTTTGAAAAACCCGTACGAGGGGGAATGTAGATTTACCCAGGTATATTCTAAATTTGTCACCGTCTATTGGACGAGTGGTCGTCCAGAACTATCCCTCTTGACACTCCTATCCAGATTTCGAGAAGAGTTCCCCCGTTTTAAATCTAGGGAGCAACATGACGTTCAGGAAGTAATCCTATGTATCATAGACATTCTTGAACGATCGCAGCCTTTTATTAAACCGTGGTTTTACGGTAAGAAGGTTCAAGAAACTATTTGGCCAGGTGGCAAGTCAACGAGTGAAGAACCCTTCAGTGTTCATTTGGTGACTTCCGATGGTAACGAGTTGGGGGAGATGTTAAAGAAGAGTATGGATTGGAATGTGCTAGAAAACTTTGAGGACACCGAGGGTAAGGTGCACAACGTGGCTACGACGCGATCCCGCTTTTCGGAGCTCCCCCAAGTTTTGATGATTTCATTTGACACCAAGAGTAACATCAAAATTATAGAGACTATTATTATCGATTCGTTTGAATATAATCTCGTGGCGACCGCGCTTCACGAGGGTGACCAAAATGATGGACACTACGTGTCATTTGTAAAATGTAGAAACAAGTGGCATTTTATAAACGATCATGATATTAAAATATGTCCATTACCTGAAGAGGCTGGATTCTACTTTATGGTTTACAATCTAAAAACTCCTGAATCTTGATGTCCTCCCTAATATTTACAATCGTCCGATAGAATGTTCTTCTATTATTGGGATGCGTCTTATCCGTCCTCCTCTTTAGGGGTCTCCACCACATACGTTTTCCATCATCTACAAAATCACATTCAACGATAGCTCCCTCCTCGAACCATGGTTCATTCATCAGGTCCATTGCAACTTCAGATTCAAACACCAACTTCCCCTTTTCTTGGACATAGAGTCTCCATGCTAGGGGACCACCAACGGTGCCCGGCACTTCCCATGAAGGTTCCTTCTTCATGAGAAAATCCACCGTATTCTTTTCCTTCGGTTTCCACTTAAACATCGTCTCATGGGTTCCAATCCTAACTGGTTCATTCACTGGAGTGAAAACGAGACCATCGATACGTTGAGTAACGGTGGGGAGGTACACATCCAAGAACTTGTCGTAGTCCCTCATTTGATGAAACGTCTTGACTTTGAGACGGTACCTGTCATGCTTCATGTAGATTATAGACCCAGTTACAATCTTACACGCTTCCAGTCTTAGCATCAGATTCAAATCCCATACTGGTTCACCATTGGCGAAAACTGCGTCATATACCATGAGGGTATTCTCGTACAGTTCACCATCGAGGATGGTTCCTTCGTAGGCCACCTTTTTCAGGTTTATTGGGACTTCAAACATGTTGAATGAGCGGTTGACAAAGAGACATTTCTTTTTACCCTGGAAAATGAGGGCAACCATCATGTATCTCTCACCATCCGTCTTCTCACACACTAGGTACTCTGCACCCTTGAGAATTGGGAAATGTCGGCGTTCAATTGATATAGGTTGGGGTCCAGGGAAATAGTCCTTACTCTTCCAACATGTGTGTATATAATTCACAACATGTTTGTAAAGTGGTGAATCATTATCGATGGACATATCTTGATTTGAAAAAATAACTTTAACTGACTTTTACACCAGCGGCGTTTAGTATGTTACTTATACATTCGTGTGTATAAGTTATCGTCAACTTAGATGCTGTAAATGCATAAATTTTCACTCCTTGCTCTTTGAATTTATCAAATATTTTTGGACTAATTTTCCACGTTCCAGTTTTTCTATCTTTGATAGTCTTAATCACATTTTTCGTATTCATCATCCAACATTTTGACTTTGTTTGTAAAACATGATATATGTTGTCAGAAATCTTCTTCCCCAACGCGGTGTCAAATGTCAATCCCATTTGGTGAACTGGTTCAGATGAATCATTTTTTACTTTGGATTTAAACATATCCCAATCAATACCTTCTAATGGACCCGGCATAACTAGGCACCCAATATTTTCATGTGGTTCTAAAAGTTGCTGTATAGATTCATCGTCTATCCCTATACCATGATCGATAAAAATAATGCGTTCATGTGACTTCATATATTTTTGAATAATTTCAGCCTTATCATATGGGTCGTCATTCACATATGTGATTTCGTTATTAATATTATTCTGTAAGCATTTAATATTAATTTTAAGAACTACGTGAAGAGTTTTAACACTACATGATTTAGATCTCGATACTATAATAGTAGCCAACTTCATGTATTGAATATACATCTAAGCCTTAAGCCTGTCATTATAGCATGCGGTAAATGGTAAATTACCAACATGTCCCAGTGTCGTATTAACATCTGCATGAATTTTACCACCAGCTTGTTGCCAACGACGACAAAATGCATAGTCTTCTGAGAGGTACCTCTTGGTTTCTGGATCTATCATACAGTCAAATGCGGCGTGATAATCATCAAAGTCTCTATTTTGGTGATCATTCTTACACCAGAGTTCCGGAAACTTTTCTTCGAGGTCTTTGAATACCGAGCGTTTGATGACCATGAAACCTGTTGGTCCATCAAGAATTTCAATAAATCCATCTGTAACAGGTCGATTAGTCGCGCCGAAATTAATGACAAGACTTGAGGATAGCATGGACATATCACGATCGTCTCCATTCTTGACAGCCTTGGCTGCTTGATCCCACATTACGACTTTTTTTGGGTAGCATGCTACAGATAAATTGTGACCAGACCTAACAAGGCGAACAACCGATGTTGGATCGAAATGAATATCAGCATCGATAAACATAAAATATTCACAATCCGTTTGTTGCATAAACCGACCAACCGAAACATTACGCGCGCGATGAACAAGGGATTCGTTTTCAGTAGTATCCAAAAACAACTGAATACCTTCTCTTATTAAAAGGATTTGTAGTTGGATAATACTAGACATATATTTTTCTAGACAAAGTCCACCGTAACATGGGGTGGATAGAAATAACTTAGTCATTTATTACATTTGGGCTTTAACCTCTAAGTGTTTTTTTATGATAGTTTCAATTTTATTTAGTGTTGGAATCGATATCGAACACTTATCACACATCTCCGTCTTTGTAACCTTTGATCCCAAAACAATATGAATGATCGCAGAAGCGATACTATTCGGTGTCTTACTCATAAGTTCTACACAGTCGTCTGTCGCCTTACACATTCTGTTACATTTCAACCTTTCATCCCTCGAAATCTCAAAGGAATTTAAAAGTCGACTCATGACATCAAAAGCTTTTGTAACGTAGTTCTTTTCAGTTACACCCATGACAACATCTTGAAACATTTGTGTCGTTCGACTGATGTCCTTAGATTGAATACCAAACATATCTGCAATTTCCTTCGTTGTTCTAGGAAATTTCGCTAGACGACACGCGTATAATACAGCGTTGGCCTTGATACCTAAACGAACTGCACCACGTGTGAGTTTTTCTGCATTGAATTTTCGATACATCATTTTAGCTTCCTTTAGAATCACGTCAGGTAAAGTATGACACGCTTCATCGATGTCTTTGTATGCATGAAATAGGGAACGATCTTTATGATTCATAGACATGTGAAAGTTTATTTTCGCCATGCGTTTGTTTTCATACGTTGAGGATCGCTGTGTTGAAATCACGGTCCCCTTCCCCCAATTTTGTGAAAACAGCTCTGGATTTGCATTCGGGTTCCCACATCTCGCTGGATCATTTACCTTCCCATCATCCGTAATACCACTCGTCCATTCAGCGGTATCATCTATAAACCTATCATCTACAAGACCGCATTCAGAACAGGTGGGTAAACCTTCGGGTGAATAAATTTTAATACCTGAACATTCTTTGCAAATATGTATATTAACTGGCTTTTCTTTTTCGTTTGTTTTTGATTGTATTGAATCTAGTTGTTTCCAAATTGCTGCCAGCATCTTTTTAGATACTGACTTTTTTAAGATTTTTGTTTTAACGCATTTACAGACTTAGGCTTTTAATATTCATTTCAATCATATCCACCGTATTCTTGAAACTTCTACCCCCCGATGTTGATGGTTTCCATTCATTCCATTCTCGATCTATACTCTGGTGACCTGGTGGTAACTCAATATTCATACCCTCTATTTCCGTATCTGAAACGATGAAATCATTTAATTCGGAACCAGACCCTCCCTCATCATATATATCACTGTCTGTATCTTCGACGTCAATCTCGGAATAATAAGCAAACATATCATCTCCAAGATCTTTCATTTCTAAATCAGTAAATTTGGTTCCAGACGGGAAATGTTCCATTAAACTTTCGAAGGGTGCGGGTAACATATCACCCTCGTCTACTTTGTAGACACATGCAGACTTGTAAATTAGCTCAGTTGGGTTGAGGTATCGGACCCCGAGGGTCAGGCCAGTATTCATTGCAACGACACCGTACATTTCGTCTTCAATACCGTCTTCGTTTACGAGTAGTTTAACTATATCATTTTCATTTATTTCAGATGGCACGATCATGCTTAGAGTTTTCTCACAAAAAATAATGAGGGATAATATCACAGATGAAAGTTATTATATATTCGAAGGAAGGATGTCAGTATTGCGACCACGCGGTGACCCTCAGCGAAGCGGAGGGCCTCAATCACGAAAAGATTTTGATAGAAAAGGAGGAACTAAAAAAAATATGTGGTGGCAGTATCGATTCCTACCCTCAAATATTTATTGACGGACGTCATATCGGAAACTACTTTGAATACCAAGAATACATTGAAGATGAATACGAACCCATTCTATCCCCCACTTTGAATAGATTCACAGTGTTTCCCCTGAAGTATCCCGGGCTCTGGGAACTCTATAAGAAGGCCCAAATGTCTAATTGGACCGCAGAAGAAGTAGATTTATCAACCGACCTATCCGACTGGAAAACCCTCAACGACAACGAACAAAAATTCATCAAGTATATCCTGGCGTTTTTCGCTGGCTCCGATGGAATTGTTTTTGAGAATATCAATAACAATTTCGCTGACGAAGTGCAAATTTCAGAGGCTCGTTCCTTCTATGCGTATCAATGTCACAATGAAATGGTCCACGGGGAGACGTATTCTAAACTAATCGACAAATACATCAAAGATTCTACTGAGAAAAAACACCTCTTTGAGGCTATACAAACCGTCCCCTGTATCGAAAGAAAGGCAAACTGGGCCCTAAAATGGTTCGATACCAAGTCCCGAACCTTCGCCGAACGTCTCTTCGCGTTTGCATGTGTAGAGGGAATCTTCTTCTCTGGAAGTTTCTGTGCGATATACTGGCTCAAGAAGCGGGGCCTGATGCCCGGGCTATGCTTCTCGAATGAACTTATTTCTAGGGACGAAGGTCTTCACCAGGAATTTGCAGTCGAACTATTCAAACTCCTACGTAACAAACCTTCCACAGAGACGATTCACACCATAGTTAGGGAAGCTGTGGAGATTGAAAAGGGGTTCATTTTAGATGCACTTCCCTGTAACCTTATAGGGATGAACTCGGACAAAATGTCTGAATATATAGAGTATGTATCTGACCGTCTTCTCAAACAGGTTGGACAACCCACAATTTGGGGTTCTAAGAATCCATTTGATTTTATGGAAAATATTAGCCTAGATGGGAAGACCAATTTTTTTGAAAAGAGGGTGGGTGACTATGGGAAGATGGATGACACCTCCGATGATATTGGGTTTGATGAAGAGTTCTAATTAAATAGTGGATCTTCATTCATTTCATTCATGGGTTCCAAAACCCGACCCGTCTCGTGAAAATTGATTTGGGGTTCCCCAAAATCGGGTTTAGGGTTAGGGGCATCGACCATATCAGGTGGTGCACTCGCGACAACCTTATTACCCTTCCTTTTACCCTTACACCCACAACCCTTCTTACCACCCTCCTTTTTCACATTCATCATACCCCAAACAATGAGAGTGAAAACGATCGCGTGAACAACCAAACCAAAATTAGAAGGGCAACCATTTGGTGTTGCGATACTGGGACCTAAAATTCGTCTAACGAGACGAAATGTCTCGGGATTTGCGACTATAAAGAAGGTAAGACCCGAAATTACAGAAGTCAAGAATTTGTCCTGCTGTTTTCGACCGTTACATCCGCAACCACAATCTTTAAACATACCCATTATACTTTTGATATATGTTTACAAAAAAAACTTACTTAAAGTTCAGCCACCTAGTATATATATAACCACCAAACAATGTCGCTCGCTATCAAAGAAATCTCAAAGTTCTCCCCCGCCTCTGTGGGATTTTCCACTCTTCGTAAGAATAAGAATGGCGGTAAAACCGTCTACATTAATTCAGGCGACAACAAGAAAAATTACATTCAGTTCCCATTCATGCGTTCCCCCTTCGGTCTCAGCACCTTTACTGATGAGGGGACTGGACGCACTACATATTCCCTGGATCTTTCATTTGACCCTGACAACGAGGATGCCATGCTCGTCCACAGCAAGCTGAAGGAACTTGATGAAATCATCGTCAACACCGTCGCCAAGAACTCTAAGGAGTGGCTTGGTAAGGAGTTCAACGTCGCAGTCCTTAAGGAAGCTCTCTACAAGCCAATGGTTCGCCCTGGTAAGGAGCAGTACCCGTCTACCATGAAGCTCAAGATTCTCACAAAGCCAGATGGAACGTTTGTTCCAGAGGCTTACAATATGCAACGCGAGTCTACCCCAGTTGATTCCATCGAGAAGGGACAGAAGGTGATGTGTATCGTCGACCTCAGCAGCATCTGGTTCATCGACAACAAGTTCGGTGTGACTATGAGGCTCCAACAATGTCTCCTTGAGCAATCTACCAAGCTTCCATCTTTCGCCTTCCAAGGCCTCGACCTCCCAGAACCTGAAGAGGATGGGGAGGTTGACGAAGAGGTTGATGAGGAGGTTGATGTCTAAGATCCTAAAAAAATACAAAAAAAAATCAGCCCCTATTGGTAAGAAGAAAAAAACTTCTTACGAATAAGTAAGAATGTCCAACATAGAGAAGAATCTCAAGAAGATTCTTAGAGGGAAAAAGGGGTGTTCACCCCAAGCGTATTTACCTTCAACAAAGAAAGTTGGATCTGGGGAGTATGGAAATGTATTCAAGGGGAACGTGAATGGGGATGGTAAGAGATATGTAGCCTACAAGGAAGTTAAGTTACCCGGAAATAATGTAACCCTAGCTGAATTGCGGAACTATATCAAACAAAATCCAGCTCGAATGGAATACACAATTGCGAAAAAGTTGAAGGGCTTCGGTGTTCCAGAAAATTACATATACAAGACATGCAGTGATAAAGTCATCATCTATATGGAATACATCGATGGTGTAGAATTAAGAAAATGGTGGAAGACCAACCCAACATTAGAACAACAAAAGTCTCTTATAGTTCAAATTATTTACAATCTCTACAGGATCCATAGAAAATATCCAAAATTCAGACACCACGATCTTCATGGAGGCAACATTTTGATAAAAAAGGTACCCGAAAAGAATATCAAAGTTGAGTTAAACAATAAAACGTATACAATTTCGAATGGTGGTATCGAGGCCGTGATTATTGATTTTGGATTTTCACTCTTCCCTCGTATAAAAAACCCTTTGATAAACGACAACTACTTCAAAAACATTGGAATTTCCAGAAACTCTCACAAACTATACGATATACACTTTTTCTTGAACAGTCTTTACGAAATGACCACGCAAACGAAAAACCCGGGGGTGAGGAATTTTATTAACTCTCTCCTACCACCCATGTATTTGGGTGCCAAAAGCACGGTTATTAAAGACTTTAGATTGATTGGCACCGACCGTAAAAATGTCGCTCACACATTTTACCTACCAGGGTTTGAAAATATTTTATCTAAACCCTTCCTCACAGGTGAAACCAAGGTTTTACCCCTACCAAAGCCACGAAAATTTGCGAAACCCCCCATAGCTCCAAAAAAGAAATCCAGTACACCAATCAATAAGGCGGCTGCATATGCGAGGGCGGTAGCTGTTATGAAAAAACGGCGAGAGGTTGGTACTCCCAAGCCAATCCCCCGCAGACGGAGATGATTAAAGTACGATCTTGAATGTGCGCTTAGTGCCCTCATCGACTTCGGAAAGTATCTTAAACTTTGGGGTCTTGGTGAGCTTCACCCCATCCTTAGTGACGAATGACTTCATCCGTTCAACTTCACCACGGGGCATTTTCCTGGTGTACTTGAGTGTGACATTCTTAGTTCCAATAGTAAATTCAGTTGAAGACATTTTAATATTTACCTATAATAAAATATGATTGCTCTAGTAATTCTCGTGATCGTTAATGTAATGATTCTCGTGAGAACTGGTCAGGCACCAATAGAAGATGGTGATAAATGGACTATTTACGGGTCCATGGGTTGTGGCTGGACTCGTAAACAGATTGAATACATGAAGAAGAATGGTAAATCATACACATTTGTCGACTGCGAAGAAGAGGACTGTCCGGGTGTTGAGGGATTTCCAACTATGGTCGACCAAAATGGTGAAAGGGTTGTAGGATTTAAGGAAGTTTAGATGCCGCGAACAACGCTAATAGATAAAGCAAGGATGAAAGCGTCCATCAAGTTCTTGATGGGCTTCAGGATGGAGATGTGCTTCACGAGAGACCTGTTCCACACGAGACGAAGAATGAATGTGCTGATGAGAAGGGTGAGCACAAAGATGAGAAACTCGGTGACTGCGTCAGACTTGTTTTGGGATTTGGATACTTCCTTAATCATTTTATTAAATACGTAGATTTTTTTCTAATCGAAGTATATGGTAGCTCCTCCTGTGAATGGATCTGAACCCAAATATACCACGAAAATGTGGGGTTCTACTAGGGGTATAAACAATAATAATTGTTACGCATATGCTGTGGGTGATTACGAAGCATACCGTTGGCAAAAATCCATCCCAGGAGATCGTTCTGGTATGTCAAATGGAAACCATAATTATACCCATTGCACAGGTTTACCCAAACGTGTCATATCTGACAACCCTAAGAAGGTTTACAGGGTGGATGGCGATAAGAAATGTAAAAAGGGATACTACAAAGTCATGATGTTCGTTTCTCCTGGGAGACCAACCAACTACATTCGCCAAGGTGATTTTCATTTTTACAAACAACATAGTGTGGTTGAATATAAAATCAAAGAAGGTGATACAATAAAATCAATCGCAACATTCTTCAAAGTTCCCATGGCACGAATCCGCGCTGCTGGTAAATTCAAAGTGGGTAAGAGGCTTATATTTCGAGCAAATGTCTTCAGTCACAAGCGTGGGTGGGCGACTGGTCCACTTCTGACTGACGCCAAGGGAAAGGTCATAAAAGATCCTCGTAAAGCTTCTAGAAACTACCCAGGTTTAAACTATGAGACATATTGTAGTTCATTCTGCGTCAAAAATACCGGAATCAAAGTCGGAAAGACTCACCCCAAGGTCAGAAAGAATACTGTCTAAATCCATCAAATTTTCAATCCCGTCAAATGAAAGATCAAATAAATCGATAACATCCATTGTAACATTTTCATTCAATGACACAGAATTAGACCTAACTGTGTGATTGTTTTGCACAGTAACTACAACTTTAAATTGGGAAGCATCAAAAACTTTTCTACAAACTGGGCAAGTATTTTTACCTTTATTTTTCCATTCCTGTAGACAGTGGGAATGAAACATATGTCCACAACGAGTAGGTGGATTATTCCTCGTTGGTTTAACTTCATTGAGACATATGGAACATGTTGACATTCTAGAGTATGGTTTTAAAGTTTTTTTCATAATTTAGCTCAGTATGTCTTGGAGGTATCGACTAGGGGTTTGTTGCAATCATGGCACCTGGTTGTTCCCTGTTCATTCTGGACTTTCTGGAGAAGTTCGGGTCCAGATTTTTGGAGGAGTTTCCTATAAGAATAATTATCTTCGAATGATATGCCATTGTTTTGCATAACGTAGTTATTGAGAAGCTGGGCTGACGAGTTTATTGTAAAGCACCGACCATCGGCCATGCCAAGTCGTTGAGACATCTTGTATTAAATTACACCTAGAAATTAATTTGTCTATTGGATATTGTTTGTACCCACGATTCAAAACCCTTCGCTCTGAGAACCTTTACAAAGGGTTCACACCTGTAACCTAAAAATATATCGAAAATATCGGTGTCAGTTGTCGGACTTACTCTAATCCTGGAATTTTCGTTAATGTGGCAATTGATTATATTGTAACCAAATGCAATCTCCTTTAGAGTCTCCGCCCCCGTAATTATGATTTTGCCTGTGCTGAATATACTGCACGTAATTTCCTTCATATCATGGGCTGGTTTAAATTTTACTTTAACTGCGGAATACCGATCTGGTTCAAATGAAACTTTAAAAATATCATTATAGTTTTCGAACCAATCAGCAACCAAGTTCAAATTTATGTTGTAGTTTAAACTAAAGTTAGAATTGATCATCACAACCCTGAATGATTCTACCGGAATTGTATTTGTCATACCCAAAAAAGTCTTAAAGATGTAGGTGAGTTGGGTAATGATACGTTTACAATCAAATAGGTCACAACACCCCGCAACCTGAACACTACCGTTTGGGAATACCTTTACCGATTTTGTGCTATAGGTGTCGTGATATGTGAGTGTAACCTGGTTGTAAAAAGTTGTCGGCTTCAGTTTCCATTCAAAACCATCCATTTTAGAATTATCTCGTCTCATTTTGAATGAACCAATTTCATTGAAGATTTTTCGTAATTTATTAATATCGATCGCCTGAACGAAACTTGAAACCATTGTTATCGTTGTAATTTTTATCCATGATGGACGAATTTCTGCGGGTATTTGATTTCTAAATTCGTTTATAGTTAGGAGGTAAGAAAAACTATTATTAGCAATTTTAGAATACATTTCAAGGTAAACTTATACCGAGTATATCGTGACTTAGGTGTTTAAAGAATACATTCACGTTCTTTATAATGACACGCTTTGTTAACTCTGCCACCCATGTTCATGACGTAGAGTCAGATTTATCATACGCAGAAATACGGTATGATCAGTATATAGAATCAAAAGGTGTATACCAAACCTACACTGACTATATTAGCACTGAACCACACGGAAACTGGGTGAAGTTGGGTGCATTCAAGCACTCAATTCCTTATGAAAAATTCTTGGACACTATGGTATCCCAAACGTTTGAGGTGTGTCAACGGAAAGCTGAGGTGTATCTCGATAGTATCCTCGATGAAGAACTCGAGATTCGTCATTTTATCAGAATCCTCCATGCAACAAAAATTGTAGACCCAACATTTCAACCACCCCATATTAATAAAAAGAGTGCTTGGCAAGTGGAATTCTTACAAGAATTTTGTAGAAAGTACATCACAGATGCTATTCAAGAGTGTAAGAGTAAATCACGTCTCGAATATTTCTTTAACGTTTTACACGCAATATCACTAAATATAGAATAATTGCGGCACAAAGTGTATATCCCAAAAGTGATACGTTTGACAAGTTGTTTTCGACGTTCATCGCTTCACTCGAAATAAATGGTGCCTGACGCTCAATGCAATCACCTGAATCGATATTACGTTTCGGATGTATCGTCGAAAAGGTGTCATTTATTTTTGTTTCATCCTCACAGAGACCAAATCCGCAATACACACTTTTCTTTTCATCCTCAAATGCGCTTTTATTCTGGAGAGGAGCTTTATAATCTTCAAAAGGCCCCGTCTGTCTCACAGTACCTGGTAGTGAAAAATCATGTGTGACAAATGGATTCACGTGATCGATTGCCTCTTGTTCGCTGAGCATAATTATTATTACTTTAGATTATAATTTTTATCCTTCAGTTTATATTTATGTTCGGTCCACATTTCATCTAGGTCAACATTCAACATGTGGGCCAACTGAAAAAGATAACTGAAAACATCACCCATTTCCATCATCACGTCAGTTCCTCTAACCTTTTTCAAATTTGTTTTTTTGAATGTTTTTTTGTGTTGTCGAATTGCGGATGCAAGTTCTCCAAACTCTTCCGTCAAAAGGAGCCAAACAGTATCAATGGCGGCTCTATCCCACCCCTTACTTCTACAGACTTTTTCTGTTTCTACTTTGTAATAATTTAAACTCATTCTTAATCTAATATGGTGTATATTCTTTAATAGATTCCAATTTTTTCGTTTTTGGGTAGTCTCTTACCCTTCAAACTAACGTTCTTTGGGAGATCGTTGGGTACACTAATAGTATCGATATCATTCGCGTAAGTAATATACTGTGCAACACCGGTTTGAATTTGGGATAATGCGGTATTAATGACACGTTCATTCATTAATTTCACCTGCTTGTTTACCTCTCTGTTATGGTCACCCGAGTTGCTTATGAATACAGCACGCATTATACCGTAAAGGTCGTTAGGGTTTTGGTAATCAATCGAAATACCACTTTTGTTCTTAAAGGCCTGACGAATTCCCCGCTGGAGAAGATTTTTGTTAAATTCTGAAAAAAAGAGAGTATTCAGAGGAGTCTCACACTGCTTGATTGAGTTGAGGTGTAAATTGTCACACATTTAATATAGTCTCCGAAAATAATTTGTCTGTAGATATTAAATGCTGAACTACGCTGACTTCAACCAGGTGTATGATTCTAAACCCCAAAACACGGAAAAAATTCCACTGGATCCACCAGACTGCTTTGTTGGGTCGTATGCACCAGTAGCGAAACCTGGTGAAAGTGGTCCATTCTATGTAAATTCCTACCTTCTCCAACCTAACCGCCGCATGGAAGTTGCGGGGTCAGTTCCAGTGCGAAGCAAAGATCTTGAATGTGGGAAGTAAGTTAAAAATAAAAATTGATTGAAAAGTATATGAGGGTCACTAAACGCTCAGGTCGTATTGAGGATATGAAATTTGACAACGTCACCAATAGGATCAAGAACTTAACACAGGGACTTTCCGAAAATTGCGATTCCACCAAAGTAGCGCAACAGGTATTTTCATCTCTATATGATGGAATAACTACACAGGAAATTGACATACTCTCAGCTGAAATTTGTATCGGTATGATCACCTCTGATCCAGATTACGAAACACTCGCCACCCGCCTCGTTGCAAGCAACATCCACAAGGTTTGCCCCAACAATTTTCACCTCGCCATGAGAAAACTCCAAAAATGTAAAATAATCACAGACGAAGTTGTAGAGGTTGCCCAACAGGTGAAAGAGTACATCAAAACGGATCGAGACTTCGACTTTGGTTATTTTGGTATTAAGACCCTAGAGAAGAGTTACCTTCAGAGGGTTGGGGGTAAAATTGTAGAGACACCTCAATACATGTTTATGCGCGTTTCTATTGGTATTCATGGTAAAGATATTCCATCTGTTTTAGACACCTACGATAAGATGTCCCAAGGCTACTTCATACATGCAACACCCACCCTTTTCAATGCGGGAACACCCCGTCCCCAAATGTCTTCGTGCTTCCTGATCGCCAATAAGGAGGATTCCATTAACGGTATTTATGGGACCCTCACCGAGTGTGCCCAAATATCCAAGTGGGCTGGGGGCATCGGGATGCACATTCACGATATTAGGGCCAATAAATCCCGAATTAGAGGAACGAATGGTCAGTCTGATGGTATCATTCCAATGCTTAGGGTCTTCAATGCCACTGCACGCTACGTAAATCAAGCTGGTCGGCGCAAGGGATCGATCGCCGTCTACCTGGAGCCCTGGCACGCTGATATCATGGACTTTTTGGAGATTCGTCTAAACCAGGGTGACGACGAAGCGAGGTGCCGAGACCTGTTCTCAGCCCTTTGGATTCCAGATCTCTTCATGAAGAGGGTTGAGGAAGGTGGAAAGTGGTCCCTCTTCTGCCCCGATACAGCTAAGGGTCTTTCCGATGTTTATGGTGATGAATTTGAGGCCCTATACACCAGGTATGAGGAAGAGGGTCTCGCCACATCGACGGTCCCGGCATCCGATATTTGGAAGGCCATTCTAAAGTCACAAACTGAGACTGGAACACCCTACATGCTCTACAAAGATGCCTGCAATATGAAGAGCAACCAAAAGAACTTGGGGGTCATCAAGAGTTCCAATCTCTGCACTGAGATTATAGAATACACCAACAAGGACGAGACGTCTGTTTGTAATCTGGCTTCTATCGCCCTCCCCAAATACGTCAACACGGAGACGAAGACCTTCGACTTCGCGAAACTCCATGAAGTGACAAAGACCGTCACAAAGAACCTTAACAGGGTGATCGATCGCAATTTCTACCCCGTGGATACTGCTAGGAATTCCAACATGAAGCACCGCCCAATCGGTATGGGTGTACAGGGCCTCGCTGATGTATTCATTCTATGTGGTCTATCATTTGATTGCGAAGAATCACGTCTCCTTAACTCTCATATCTTCGAAACTATGTATCATGCCGCCCTAGAGGCGAGTTCAGAGTTAGCCGAGATTGATGGGTCCTACGAAACCTTCGAAGGATCCCCGGCATCACAGGGAATCCTCCAACCCGAGATGTGGGAAGGTGAAACCAAATTTAGTGGACTCTATGACTGGGAGGCTATGCGTGAACGTATAAAGACCAGGGGATTGAGGAATAGTCTCCTAATGGCACCCATGCCAACAGCTTCCACAGCACAGATTTTGGGAAACAATGAATGCTTCGAACCCTATACGACAAACATCTATCTCCGTCGCACACTAGCAGGTGAATTCGTGGTAGTGAATAAGCACCTGGTGAATGATCTCAAAAAAATTGGACTTTGGTCAAAAGAAATGAAAGATATCATGGTCAAGGCGGGTGGGTCAATTCAAAACATTGTTGATATTCCCGATAACATCAAGAAACTCTACAAGACTGTGTGGGAAATTAGTCAAAAGTGTATCATCGATATGGCGGCTGACCGTGGTCGTTTCATCGATCAATCACAATCCATGAACCTCTTCATGGAAAGTCCAACAATGTCTAAGCTGTCTTCGATGCACATGTATGCATGGAAATCTGGTCTAAAGACTGGAATGTACTACCTGAGATCCAAGGCTAAAGCTCGACCAATCCAATTTAGTTTAGAACCCGAATGTATCGCGTGTTCGGCTTAAAGTTTTGGTTTTAATATATTGTAAACATGGACCGAGCTATTGATAATTTACAGATTAATACCTACAATAACCGAAAAATAGTTATCACTACTAAAGAAGGAACACCAATGAGAATTCAACTTCCCCGTATGTATATGCCATTTGGTGTATCTGGATTTGTTCCAGAGGTGGGTCATGTTAAATATAACATCGATTTCGCTGTAAAGGGTTACGACGAAGACGATAGTTATATGAAAAAATTTTATGAAAGTCTCCGTGCCGTTGAAGGTAAAATCATTCAAGCCGTATCGGAACAAAGTGATACAATATTCGGGAAACCTATGACTGTCGAAGAACTTATGCCAATGTTCAACTCAAACTTAAAAATGTCCCCAGATCGCGAACCAAAGTTTCGAGTTAAGGTTGATACAGATATCGAGGGTAATATTAAACCCCAGGTATTCGACTCTATGAAAAACCCCGTAGCGAAGGAGCCAATCAAAAACGGTCTATATGCAAGAAATTCAGGTCAGGCTATTGCTGAGCTCAATAGCGTGTATTTCTTGAACAAGAAGTTTGGGTGCACGTGGAAAACCCACCAACTCGTCGTTCACGAACCACAAAATTTAAAGGGATTTCAATTTATTATTTAATACGAACAACAACAGTTCGCGGTTTATTACTATTCAAAAGCAAAATACTATATACTTTCTGAGCCTCCTTAAGGAGTTTACCCTGAACCCGGGTAAACCCCTTTGGATCTAATCCTAGTTTGATCTTAGCAATCTTCACTGAGTCTTCCCACTTGGAGAGAGTCATTCTTACTTTACATCTACATTTTCTTGATGAGCTTCTTGTAAGCCACGGTGCCCTCCTTGGGCTGGAGCTTGAAACCCTTCTTCGCTGGCTTGAAGACCTTAACCATCGCCTTCTTACCCTCATCCTTCATGCGCTTGAGCGCAGCCTCACTCGCCGCCTTAGAGACGATGCGGCCATCCTTCATCTTGAGGTCTTTCTTTTCAAGACCACCAGCGGTCATGTCAGCAGTGCCATGGAAAACTTCGGCTCGGGAACCAATCATCTTTATATTACGCCCTGAAAATTTTCTTGATGTCCAAGATTGAAATCTTGTCGTTTATCCGCTTTACAGGAATCTGGGTTTTAACCCTCTCATCGTTCAAAACCTCCGAACACACTATGGACTTGTGACCCTGGAGGGCCATCATCTCTTCTTCGACACTCAAAAATGTCTCAGTCTCCCTGTAGATCATCTTCTTCACGTAGACCGCTTGGGTCTGACCCGTTCGGTGAGACCGACCGATTGCCTGAAGCTCAGTCGCGGGGTTCCAAGCTGGAGCCATGATGTAGACCCTGGTGGCCTCTTGAATGTTGAGACCTTGACCACCAGACTTGATCTGGATGATGAAGACCGACCCCGGTGGTGCCTGTTTGAACTTAGTCAACTGGGTAGTTCGGTCCTCCTTGGAGACGGACCCATCTATCCTGAATGTGGGACAATCCAATTGACTTTGGATGTAGTTCATCTCCCCCACAAACTGACAGAAAATGAGAGTCTTCTCTTGGGGGTGCCCCCTAATCATCTCGAAGAGGGTCTCCATCTTATGGGAACGCCCAACCCACTGCTCAGGGTTGGTCTCGTTCTTCTTCGCAACCCCATCCAGGTACATTTGGGGCCAGATCATGCACTGTCGCGCCCGGAGAAGGCACTCCAAAATGACCATGTTCTTGTAGTTGAGACTGGTTGCCGCCTTGAAGGTGTCCTTGATCGTATCCTGAGCCTCCTTGAAAACAAACTCATACATGTCCCTCTCATCTGGGTACATATCCAGCTCCACATTCTCAAAGTAGCATGGAGGGAGCCTGAGACGTTCGTTGATCTTAGCCAGATCGTCCTTCGTGCGACGGAGAATGTAGATGTCCTTAATCTTCTTGGTCATCCCCTGCACAAGGGACTTATCGATACCGAGGAACCGGCAGAGGGTCACAAAGTCATCCATTGAGTTGAAGACTGGGGTACCAGTGACAATCCACCTGATACCAGCTTGAAGACGACAAACACTCTTGGAGATCTTTGAAGACTTGTTCCGAATCTCGTGGGCCTCATCCAACACCACCCGATCCCACTGAACCCCGTGGAGGGGGGTCACTGCCTCAGCCTTCCCACCCTTCACACTCAATAAAGAATAGGGTGCGATCGTAATATCGTGATCCCCAAGCTTTCGACCAGGTCCATCGAAAACACCAACCGTTAGGGTCGGTGCAAACTTCGTAATCTCCTCAACCCACTGGGTGATGATAGACTTGGGCACGATGAGGAGTGTGCGTTCTTGGGGGTTACCCAACATCGTCGCGATCAACTGGATTGTCTTTCCGAGTCCCATCTCATCGCAGAGAAATCCCCCCTTAGGTCCAGACTGTTGTTGTTCCATTGTAAGCATCCAGAGAACACCTTCTCTTTGGTATGGGGCGAAAAGCCGACCATTCAGGGTGTTCTTAGCATGCGTGTATTGTTCTTCAATCGTCATGGTTTTGGTTCGATTTCTTAAATGGGTGGGTCACTTAGGTAATTTTTATTTAAATATTTGTAAATAATATGTCTAAAATAGGGAGTGGTTATTATGGTACAGTCTATCGAACCGGACCTAATTCCGCTGTAAAGATTACGAAAGATAAAACGTCACATATGGAATATAAAATCGCCAATCTTCTAAAAGATTTTAACGTTCCCAGAGTGTATGGATACAAAACCTGTAAAGAGAATGTATGTAAATATTCATTACATTTCGAGTATATCAAGGGTAAACGTATGGATAAATGGTTAAAAACAAAACCAAATTTACAGAAAAGAAAATCTATTTTGTTTCAAGTTATATATAATTTATATAAAATACATAAAAAGTATCCGAGATTTAGACATAACGATTGTCAGTTAGGGAACATCATAATTAGACGTGTACCTGTCAGAAATATTGTAGCCAAGTTAAAGTCTGATACACTCGAGATTTCAAATCAAGGGGTTGAACCCGTATTTATAGATTTTGGTCACTCTTTATTCCCAGGTATTAAAAGCCCTCTAGAAGGAGGTTCCGATTTTAAAATATTTAACATTCGACGTAACTCACACAAAATGTCGGATGTACAACACTTTTTATATTCATTTTACAAAAAAAATGATACTACAATCAATAATTACATCAAACGATTATTACCTATAGAATACTTGAAAGAATCAAAATTTGTTAAATATGGTAGAATATGTAAGAGTGTTAATCATGATCGCATACCCAGTTTCGAAACAATGTTAACGAAGTTAGCTACTCTTTAATCTTCGATATAAACATCTTCATCTGTAAGTGGTTCAATCTCACAGGGAGGTGGAGGTTCAGGTTCCTTTTTCTTCCGGGTCTTCTTCAAGTTAGGTTGTGGAAGTTCATCTAGGTGTTCTCTAAAGTACAGGACTTTGTCCCAAAATTCCCTCATCACTGGGAGGTAGGTTTTCCACCACTCTCGGTCACGGGGAACATTGACAACGTCAAATTCCTCTGGTCTCGGCCAATTAGTCTCTGCTGGTTTGTATTGAATGAAGTCGGCAGATTCCAAGTCTAAGATCTCCATACACAACTGAAGCTGGGGCATATAGTGCTCGGGGACCTCCCCAGGGATGATTTTTCTTTGGGGTGGACACTTAATCTCCACCAGTTTACCAGATTCAGTTACACCATCAGGACTTCCGCCTAACCAGTCTTCAACTGGGTGAGGGCATAGACCAAGTTCGTGTACAACCTCTCCATGCCTCTCTTCATAGAGGATCCTCGCCTCATCTTCGTAAAGTTCACCATGCCTGGTGGCTGCATTCCCCGTGAACTTCTCACCGAGACCACATTTTTTGAGAAGAAGTGCATCGGGAGTTTCATATTTATTTTTACCAATGGCGGTGGCGGCATCTGAGGCGGTTAACATCTTACCGCGGAGAGCCAACCATTCTTCAGACTTCTGGGCCGCATACTCTCGTTCTAAAGCAGCTTTAACATTGGGATGCATATTAAATATCTATGGGCTATTACTTTTAAGTTCCTCTTGTTTCTTAAGCTCGTGGGTTACCTGAAAAAACATACGAGCAGCATTCTGCTCAGCTTGTTTTTTACTCTTCGCAATACCTCTACTCATACACGCGTTCTGAATGTAGATGTCTATGTAGAAGAGACCCTCGTATTGACCGACCACCCGGTACTCTGGAAGTTCCATATTATTGACCTGACAGTACTTCATCAGGTGATCCTTAAAGTTATCGTCAATCATAATGATATTCAAATCAACAATATTGGGATCTGTGAATATTCTCAATACAAACTCCTTCGCGTGGATCAGACCAATGTCCATATAGATGGCCCCAATGAGGGCTTCGAAGGCATCTTCGAGAATCTTGGGGTTATTGTTCCATCCGTTACGCATTCCCTTCTCGTCCATGATGATATAGTTCTGAAGTCCTAGTTGATTTGCGATGTGTGCCAGAGTCTCACCACGAACAAGCTTGGTACGAGCCTTCGTGAGGAAACCTTCTTGACGACTCTCGTACCGATCGAAAAGAAACTTGGTAATAACGAAACCTAGGACAGAGTCACCAATAAATTCCAAAGTCTCGAAGGACTCTGTAAATTGTGCATACTCTTTGAGAGCGGATTTATGGGTAAAAGCCTTTTGGTACAAATCAAGGTTTTTGATCTTTGTACCAACAAGTTGTTCGATTTGAGTTTTTTCAACAAACATTCTTACTATAAGGATGTGTTATTTTTTTAAGCCTTTTCCTTCTTCACGTAGTGGGGGGAGAGAAACTTTTGGAGGTTAAGGTAGGTCACCTGAACGTCAGCGGGGGGTGCGAGTAGGGCACGGAGTGTATCGTCAAGGATAATCTGACGGCCGTTCTCGGGGTGCTTAAGACCCTTCTCTGTGATGTACTTGTTGATGAACTTGGTCACCTCAGAACGAGAGATGAGCTCGCCTTCTGGAAGAGCCAGAAACTCCCTCAACTTAGGTGTAATTTCCTGCTTTCGGTTGAAGCCGTTGTTCTCAGACCGCTTCTTGGCCTTCTCACCATCCGGATCTTCTTGGGTGTTCTTGATCTTACGAACAAGCTTAGTGAGAGTCTTGATTTCGTTACGGATAGCAGTAAGTTCAGTTTGGATGGTGGAGTCGAGAGACATTATATTTATCTTAGCGACGAAACCTTTAAGTCTATTCACAGCACGAGTAATTAATATGTTTCTTTATAATAATGGACGAGAAGATTTACTCGAAGTCAATCATCGATAAGTATATCAAGACAAATTTACTATTCGATGATGTCAAGTTGAAAAAATACTATGACAGAAATGAACAGCGGGATTTAAAAAAATTCAGGGAACGTGTTCACAATAAATACCCAACCAAAGACTTTGATAAAATTATATATGCACTGGTCACAGACTCCATTCGCGACATTATACTCGAGACGATCAGTAAAGTCAACGATGTCATGAAGTCTATGGGTGATTTGATCATCAGTGGTGGTGAAGCGTATAATATGTACGTACCTTACGAGGACCGCGTAGTCACAACTGACATCGACGCCAAGTTTGTTCCCCGCATGAAAATGGATTCCGAGTACTACGGGAAACTTCAGGTAGTCAAACTTGTATTGTGGGATAAACTTGGTGAGCTTGCACAATCACTGAACACACGAATCAAACGTCGGTTATTGACCATGATCAAGAAAAGTCCCAAAATTTTCAAATTTCTGGGTTTGGGATTCAAACAAACCGGGCCCTATGTAACCCGACGATACAACTTATTCAAAAAGAAAAAGGTGGGAAAAAACAAAGAACCCAAAAAGGGGGATGTATTCATAGATGTAGAATTGTTTGCACTCGATATGAATATTCGTGCATTCTCACCCAAAAGTGGTCGCGTAGAGGACTTCACTGTTGGTGGAATTCTCGACATTCCATTTATGCGTCCAGAAGAGTTTGGATACAGTGTTTCCGTGTCAAAGCGGAAGGGTGTCACATACAGAAATGTAGAAACAAACAAACTCATAGTGAATAATGACATATTCATAGCTGGTAGAGACTTTTTGATAGAAGATATCTACCTCATGCATAAACTCAATCTCCGTCCAGAGAAAAAAGATAAAGATCGTCAGCGTCTCCTAAAACTTATAAAACTGATTGACACGAAACTAAATTTAAACACCTCTATAGATGCTGCGTTTAAACATATTCAGGGAAAACTCACGAAACGATCTCCAACACGCAAAGTGTATAGAAATGTATCTATGAACAGAGCTTCTCGTATAGATCCACAAAAGTATTCTAAATTTACGACCAAACCACGAGTAGATCGTCTATCTAAACAATTTGTATATGGTTTGAATCCTGTCTTAAATAATACAAATGTACCGGGTTACACGGCGACGAGTGGTAACAAACGGTTTGATTTAAATACCCTAAAGTGGAAGACGAATACAAATAACTCATACGTGAAGAATGAATATAAACTCAGACCAAATAATGCTCAGAAACTCCCAGCTAACATCAACAAATTGAAAACGTTATACGGATATAAACCAAGTAGAAATAAATGGGTTCCCAGGTCAGTTTTAGAGAAAGCTGCGGCTATACCTTACATTGGTTTAAAGAAATGAGACACAATCCAAGTATAACATGTTATACAATCCCCCAGTAAAGGGTGAAGATGGTCTCTATTTTGTCAAGGCGTTGACTGACGAAAAGCGTAAGTGCCTCGTACAGGTCAACGGCGTTAAGGTTGTGGATGTATCAGGCGAGTTTGTTTTCGACCTCTCCTCCAATGATAATGTTGAGAAGGTGGTTGAAATTGACACCGGCAATCTCAAAGCAGCTGTTGAGAATTGTGAGACCTGGTTCAACCGAAAATTATCAGAGAACGTAATTACAACGGCATACACATCCAGTCACGTTAGTCAGGAGATCACAGGCGACCTCCTCGACGTGACCAGGGTGTATAATTCCAAGCAGGAAGTTGTCGACACCGAATCGGTACAACCAGGGAAGGTCTGTGATGTCATTCTCGAATTCGCCGGACTTTGGTTCGCCAAGAAAAATTTCGGTCCATCTTGGAATGTTGTTCAGATGAGGGTTCACGATGACCCGATCATGGATACATACCCAGAGGGATATGCATTTGTCGATACCCAAGATCAGTAGAAAAAAAATTGTTAATGATATATAAAAGAAGACGATGGTTAAGGCCAACAATTTAAAGAAAATGAAACCCATCCTAATCGCAGTCGCCGCTGTGGTCGTGGTGTACCTGTTATTCCAGTCCATGGAAAAGTCTGGTTACACCACCAAGGAGTACACAGCGCTTTCTCCCTCCCCATCTCCAGGTCCAGCGGTCGCCCCATCCAACGGAAAGTGTGCGGGCATGAACAAGGGTACAGGTTTGGCGTCCTCTCTCCTCCCCCGCGAAGTTGCGACAGAGGAGGACTTTGGTCAGTTTGCCCCAGAGGACATCCTCAAGGGACAGAACTTCCTTGAGCCCCGTCAACAGGTTGGTTTCCCAGAGACCATCGGTGGCAACCTCCGCAACGCCAACCAACAGATCCGAGCCGATCCCCCCAACCCCAAGGACCCCTTCGTTTGGAACAACTCTACAATTGTCCCCGACACAATGCAGCGTGGTTTATGCGCTTAAAGATTAGGTGGTAGACGTATGTAACAATGACCTCTGTCCCTAGTGAACTTTCGGAGAGCGTTTCAAAGCTCGTCGACCTTACAAAACAACTTTCAGAAGCAAAAGCTGATATCAAGATTCTAAACCAGGAAGAGAAGCGCCTCAAAGAAGCTGTGAAGAGGCATATGGTTGGTCAGGGTATTGATACCATTAACCTCAGAAAAGGCAAGATTAGTATACGTAAAAGTGTCAGAAAATCTGGTATGAGTAAGGATGCAATCAAGGATGGACTTTTGAAGTTTTTTGCGGGAGACGAAGCAAAGGTCGAAGGAGCCCTAAATGCCATCCAGGATGGACTTAAAGTAACCGAATCTACCTCAATTTCATTAACCGGTATAAAGGAAAAGCCCGAAAAAGAAGATAAGTAGAACCAATGGTTTGGAGCCAATATGTATACGAAGCAACCACTGGCTTAGATACCTATGCCAGTGATGACGAAGAAATTAATGATGACACTCCTCTGAATATGCATGACTGGGAAGTCAAATACTCAGATGAACTCACAATGTTCTGGAATATGACCAGGACCCTACTCGAAGACGCGGGAATCACCTACTCAGGGGATTACTGGGATTTTGTAGAATTTTGTTTTACGGAACACGACGGTACTATGACGCGGGTGACCTGGGAATACCAGGAACAGACCATATGGTTTGAAGAACGTCTTAGTCACATTTGGAGGAACCTCAGACGAAGTGTGATGGAAAATGGACTCTATGAGGAAATGTTCAGGGGTGCAAATGTATACGATTTCATGGACTTTGCAAAAAATAGTATCAGTGTATATTAAATGTTTCTCAAAGACCTCACAGCTAACAAAGTTTTTATCCCAGCGGCGCTTTTTATGGCGCTCAGTCCAGGTGTTCTTCTAACCACGGACGGTACAAAAATATCATACAAAAACGGAAAGACCGACCAAATGTCCGTTTTAGTACACGCTCTCGTGTTCTTAATAGTTTACAGTCTCATCGCCAAGGCGATGGGCCTCGTCCTCACCAAAGCAGATCTGATCGTGACTGCGACATTGTTTGTTATTCTCAGCCCCGGCTTGCTCTTAACCCTCCCACCTGGGTCGGGTGGTGTGTTCCGTTCAGGTCAAACCAGCATGCTGTCAGTAGTATTGCATTCAATCGTTCTTGCGGTCCTTTTTGCGATTTTACGACGTCAATATCCTCAGTTCTATTAAATAAGAGAATGAGGTATCTGGTTATAGGACCCGCAGCGATGGGTATATTCTCGTTGATAGGTTGTCTAAAAACAATGGAGAGTGAATTGACAGGTGTTGAAGAAATTTCGGGATCCTCCGCGGGTGCGATTATCACATTATTTATGGCACTCGGTATGTCCGTAGACGAAATATTTAAACTTACACTATCTATAGATGTTACCAAATTGATGAAAGTAAAAATCACATCTTTTTATAATAATTTTGGTTTTGTAGATATGGAACCAATCCGAAAAAAACTAGTCGAGATGTGTAAATGTGACCCAACATTTAAAGATATTGATATGAAAATCTATATATCAGCCTTTTGCTTGAATACATCTGAAACAGTATACTTTTCTAAAGATACACACCCAGATATGAAAGTCATAGATGCTGTATGTATGAGCATGGCTGTACCTGTTATATTTTCATGTGGAAAGTATAACGGAAATACATATGTCGATGGGGGAACGATTGAACAATATCCATTGAGTCCATTCTTAGATAAAAAGGCACATGAAATTACATGTTTGAAAATAAAATCAGATGTAATTTTTAAAGAAAATATAAACAACCCAAAAGATTTTATAGAAACGCTGGTGTTGTCAACACTATGTCTTAGATCTAGTTATGATAAACCTATAAACATTATAGAAATAAATGTAAAAAACACAAACGTATTTGATTTCAATATGACGTACGAGGAAAAAATAAGATTATTTAACATGGGATATTTGAATTAATTCTTTTTTTTGTTAGTTTAAGATATATGATAGATGCATGTGATCCCGACGCGGATATACAGCTACTGAAAAAGCTAGTAAAGCTTAATACAGGAGAAAACCTTACACTAACAAGAGAACAGATTTGTCAAGCATATGACGATATTCAGGATGGGAAGTTACCACTACCACCAATGATTATGAGTTCTAACAGAACATATTTGGTTGACAAGAAGTCACCTCTCAAAGTTCAAGACTATGATATACTCTTCAGTTCAACGAGTAAACGTAAAGATCTTAGAAGGATTGCGTATAAAGTTGGTCTCAAGCGTTTGGATCAAATGACCAAAATACAGGTTATTGACGCAATTGGAAAACGTTTAAGGTATATGAAAATTCATGAACCCGTGAAGATTGGTAGGAAACAAAAAGTGGAAAAGGGTTTCAGCAACACAGCAGTGAACAACGCAGCAGTGAACAACACAGTAGTGAACAACACAGCAGTGAACAACGCAGCAGTAAACAACACAGCAGTGAACAACGCAGCAGTAAACAACGCAGCAGTGAACAACGCAGCAGTGAACAACGCAGCAGTGAACAACAATTCAACGATGAACAAAACAAATAACATCAATTCGGCGATGAAAAAGACAAATAACATCAATTCGGCGATGAAAAAGACAAATAATATCAATTCGGCGATGAGAAAAACAAATAACACCAACTCCAGAAATATAAGAAAACCCAATTTTCCAAAAAGTATAAAAATGTCCCAACCAAGTTTTTTAAGAAGAAACAATCAACCCCGGAAAACTATATTTCCCACTAGCATATATGGAAACAGATCTCTTCGACCTCGACCTCGACCCCAACCTGAACGACCAAAGTTTTTAGGTGGTGGCGTTGTAAACAATAGATCATTTGTTCCAAGTTCCACGTTTTATGGAGATGAGCCTGGTTATGTATTTCGTAGGGGTAGTAGAGGTATGGGATACTATAAGGAACCGATGCTCGGAAGACGTAATAGGAATTTTATAAAAGGACGGAGCGTTGCCGACTGTCCACCCGGGTTCTTTTTTGGGACCAACAACAAAATGGGAACGGGGTGCATTAGAAATAAGCGTGAAACCCCATTTATTGGACCCCAACCCCAACCCCAACCCCAACCCCAACCAACCGAGCGTCGGGGTTGGTTTGGTGGATTCTTTGGGGGAAGGAGTAAGAAACCCAACAAGCCCAACGTCCCCAACAAGCCCAATGGATCCAACAAGCCCAACGTCCCCAACAAACCCAATGGATCCAACAAGCCCAATGGATCCAACAAACCCAATGGATCTAACAAGCCCAATGGATCCAACAAACCGGTCAATAACAAGCCCAACGGATCCAATAAGCCCAAACCAGTTGAACGTCGGGGGTGGTTCGGTGGATTA
>Ga0209309_10000823_pt1 | contig 33515 bp, 35 predicted proteins | sample COGITO_mtgs_1204_2_FD_184807 | JGI IMG/M metagenome (GOLD analysis project Ga0209309, IMG submission 184807) | Pelagic marine microbial communities from North Sea - COGITO_mtgs_120412 (SPAdes) (version 2) | ecosystem: Environmental > Aquatic > Marine > Epipelagic ... | reverse complement strand
ACAAAGATGATTTAAAAACCATTAAAGGCTTAAACAAAAATTACCGATTTATAACAGGGAAGTTTTTTGAATGCCCAGAGAAAGGATATGAAAATATTTATAATGATTAAATAAAGTCTTTCTAACTACATAATTGGCTAAATAGTCCTCCCCTAACCCCTCTAAAGGAGGGGAAATACCGTGTAGTGACTTGCTCCTCCCTTTTGGGGAGGCTGGGTGGGGACAAATCACAAAAAAAACCAAGAGTCAAAATCTCTTGGTTTTTTGTTTTTTAGTAGTGTCAGTCTGAGCTTGTCGAAGACGCTATAAATAGAGACGCTTCGACAAACTCAGCGTGACAATTTTAATAATTTTCACAATAAATAATTTACAACTACTTAGCAACATTAACAGCCCTCGTTTCTCGTATCACAGTCACTTTCACTTGACCAGGATAGGTCATATCTGTTTGAATTTTCTGTGAAATTTCAAAAGAAAGTTGCGCTGCTCTGTCATCGCTTACTTTTTCACTTTCTACCATAACGCGTAATTCACGACCGGCTTGGATGGCATACGCTTTATTAACACCGTTAAAACCAAAGGCTATATCTTCCAAGTCTTTTAAACGCTGAATATACGAATCTAACACTTGGCGGCGAGCACCCGGACGGGCACCGCTAATTGCATCACAAACTTGAACGATTGGCGATAATAGGCTAGTCATTTCAATTTCGTCGTGGTGAGCACCAATAGCGTTACACACTTCTGGCTTTTCACCATATTTTTCAGCCCATTGCATTCCTAAGATTGCGTGAGGCACTTCTGTTTCAGTTTCCGGTACCTTACCAATATCGTGTAGTAAGCCAGCTCTTTTAGCAAGTTTTGGGTTTAACCCTAATTCCGAGGCCATTACACCACATAACCTAGCGACTTCGCGAGAGTGATGTAGTAAATTTTGTCCATACGAAGAACGATAGCGCATTCTACCAACCGCTTTAATTAGTTCAGGACTCAACCCGTGAATACCAAGATCAATCACCGTTCGTTTTCCTACTTCTAGAATTTCGTCTTCTATTTGTTTAGAGGTCTTTTTTACTACTTCTTCAATCCGGGCTGGGTGAATACGGCCGTCGGTTACCAGTTTATGCATTGATAAGCGGGCAACTTCTCTTCGTACAGAATCAAAACACGAAAGAATAATTGCTTCCGGAGTATCATCTACAATAATCTCTACACCTGTAGCAGATTCCAAGGCTCTAATATTTCGTCCTTCACGACCTATAATACGGCCTTTTACATCATCACTTTCCAAGTTGAACACCGATACGCAATTATCGATTGCTTCTTCGGTACCGATACGTTGGATGGTGTTAATTACAATTTTCTTGGCTTCTTGCTGTGCTGTCATTTTAGCTTCTTCGATAGACGATTGCACAAATTTCATAGCGTCCGTCTTAGCTTCATCTTTTAAGCTTTCTACTAATTGAGCTTTTGCGTCTTCTGCCGAAAGACTTGAAATCACTTCTAATTGCTCAATTTGATTTTTACGGAACTTTTCAACTTCACTTTTTTTCTTTTCAAGAAAGTCTAATCGTTCATCGTATTCTTTCTGTTTCCCTTCAATTTGTGAGTTTAACTTTTTTGTTTTTGCTAATTCACTGGAAACCTGTGACTCTTTATCTTTGGTACGTTTTTCGGCTTCAGACATTTTTGATTCGCGCTTATTGATCACTTTTTCGTGTTCCGATTTAAGCTCGATAAATTTTTCTTTCGCCTGTAATATCTTGTCTTTTTTAATTGACTCAGCTTCGGTTTTGGCTTCTTTTAAAACAGAAGCTGCGTTTTTCTTAGCTGATTTTATTAGTTGGGAAGAATTGTTTTTCTCTATTAACTTGGCTATTAAAAAACCAACTGCTAAAGCTACTATTCCCACTATTAATAGGGTAACCATATTGTCCATAATTATAAACTTTATATATAAAAAAAGCCTGCACTAATGTGTTTTGAATAAACTCCTAAAGTATAAAGTTTAGGGCTAACAAACTGGTTAAACATCCGCTCAAAGACGGCTCGTTTTTGCAGCTTAAACTCACCCTTCTTATAAGAATTCGTGTTGAGTTTACCAAAAAGATATTAATGCAGGCAGTAACCTTTGTTATGTAAAGAACGTTTATGACAAGTGCTCTTGCAGTAAATGGTTTAAAGCTTCTAGCTTATCCTCCATTTCCTGCTTGTCATTTGTTTTATCTATCTGTTTTTGCTCTACCTGGGCGGCAAATTGTAAGGCACACATGGCCAATACATCTTGCTTGTCCCTTACGGCATAGCTTTTTTCAAACCGTTTAATCATTTCTTCTATTTTCTTGGTGGCTAACCGTAATCCTTCTTCTTGTGAAGGATTTATTGTTAACGGATACACCCGATCGGCAATAGAAAGTTTTATTTTTAGTTGGTCTGACATTTAGTTTCTCTTTTATTCGGAAAGCTGGGTAATACATTGGTCAATTTCCCGAACTAAAGCATTTATTTTGAGCTTTGTATCTCTTTTATGTTGGTCGCTGCCAAGCATTGAATTTGCCATTTTCAACGAGCTACATTTTTCACGTAGGTTTTCAATTTCTAAATCAGATTCATCCTTTTGTGAACGTAAACCGTCAAGTTCTTCTTCTAGTGTAGCGTTTTGTTGCTTTAGTTTTTCATGCCTATGCAATAACTTACTAATCCTATTTTCAAGAGAATCAACAATTTCTGAAAAGTTGCTCATTAAAACATTTATTTCAATACTTCTTACACAAAGTTAACATTCGCGTTTCAATAAGACAACAGTTTTCTGTAATTTTTTGTATTATTGAATAATTACACAATAAAACTGGCTTACTCTCCTTTTTAAATAAGCATATTATTATTTTTACAATATGAAGAAGTTTATATTCTGCTTTTTATTGGTAAGCATTTCAGGTTACGCACAAAAATCAATACCAGAACACTATTTTAGTAATCCCTTAGATATCCCCTTAATCCTTTCCGGAAGTTTTGGAGAGCTTCGCAGCAATCATTTTCATAGCGGATTGGATATTAAAACCCAACAACGCGAAGGGCTCCCCGTTTATGCCCCTGCCGACGGATATGTAAGTCGCATAAAAGTGTCGCATTATGGCTACGGAAAAGCACTGTATATTAAACATCCCAATGGGTATACCACTGTTTATGGACATTTACAGAACTATGCGGGCGAGATTTACACGTATGTTCATGAAAGACAATATAACAAAGAAACGTACGAAATAGAGTTGTTTCCCAATGCAGCTGCACTTAAAGTTAATAAAGGAGATTTAATTGCATACTCTGGAAATACAGGAGGAAGCGGTGGTCCCCATTTACATTTTGAAATACGAGACGGCGCTTCTAGACCTATGAATCCGATGCTTTTTGGCATTACAGTCCCAGACTCTAAACCTCCACTTATTAGTAGCGTTATTGCGTATCCAATTAGTGAGGGTGCACAAATAAACAACAATCAAAACTCTGTAAAACTTCGATTAATTCTTCAAAAAGATGGAAGTTATAAAGCCGAAAAGATACATGCTTATGGAAAAATAGGCTTTGGCGTTTCTACTAATGATCAATTAGATGGAGCTTCTAATAAGAATGGGGTGTATCAAATTAAAACTACGTATAACGGACTTGAAAAAATAAACATCCTTTTTGAAAAGTTTTCATTTGCTGAATCACGCTATCTCAATCGGTATATTGATTATGATTATTGGATGACCAATAGAAGCCGCGTTCAGAAATTGTTCAGGCAATCTAATAACCCATTAAGCATCATTAAAAGCGAAGACACCGACGGCTATATTACCGTTAAGGAAGGATTCAATTCAAACTACACCATAGAAGTACTGGATTTTAATGGAAATGAAACGACTATCACTATTCCTATTGAAGGTAAAAAAGAAGAAATTACTACGCCAAAAGAAATAAATAAAACGGATGATTACATCTATGCAAACCAGGCCACTTCTATAACGAAAGGCAAATACAGTATTTACATTCCTGCAAATAGTTTATATGAGGACACGTATCTTAATATAGAAACACAAGGCGACACCCTACATTTTCACGATGATACTATTCCCATTCATAAAAATATTACAGTTACGGCAGATGTTTCAAATTATACCGAAGCCGATAAAAACAAACTATATATAGGTCGTTTAAATTATTATGGGCGCCCTTATTATAATACCACATACCGAAAAGGAGATAAACTTTCCGCTAAAACCCGTACGTTTGGCACCTATGTGTTAGCAGCAGATATTACAGGCCCTACCATCAAGCCCGTTAATTTTGATGACGGTAAATGGATAAGCAGTAATGAAACCCTACAACTTTCCATTAATGACGACTTAAGCGGAATAAGCTCCTATCGGGCTACCATTAATGGAAAATTCATTTTGACGGAATATAATTATAAAAAAGACGTTTTAACCTATAGTTTTGATGATAACATTATTTCAGAATCCGAAAACAAATTGAAAGTAATTGTTACCGATAATGTGGGAAATAGTACTACATTTGAAGCAACTTTTTTCAGAAAACAATAATAAATACTGCTTTTGAAAACAAAAACACTACCCCTACTACTCATCCTTTTTTTTATTTCTACAGTTGTATTTTCACAGCAGGCCGTCGTTAAAGGTGTTTTGCTCAATCAAGAAAGCCAACCGGTTGTCGGTGCTTCCATTTCATATGGAGACGAAGGAACCCTTTCAGATTTTAACGGGTATTACTTACTTGAAATTCCGGCAAATGAAGACGTGACGATCACTTTTTCGCACGTGAGTCATAAAAATATTCAGCTGACAGTAAATTTAGGTCCAAATGAAGATTACGAGTTAAACCCCGTAATGAGCACCAATGTTGAACAAATAGGGACCGTTGTTATTTCAAGTAGAGAGCGTAAACGAGTGGAAGGAATTACCACCATTAGTCCAGAAGCGATCCGAAAAATTCCCGGTGCCAACGCAGGGGTTGAAAATTTATTAAAATCACTTCCCGGAGTAAGTAGTAATAACGAACTAAGTACTCAATATGCCGTTCGTGGCGGGAATTACGATGAAAACTTAGTGTATGTAAACGAAATTGAAGTCTACCGCCCCTTTTTAATTAGAAGCGGTCAACAAGAAGGGTTGAGTTTTGTAAACAGTGATTTAACATCAAATGTAGATTTTTCAGCAGGTGGATTTCAGGCAAAATATGGCGATAAATTATCTTCAGTTCTTGATATTACCTATCGCCGGCCAGCAAGTTTTGATGCTACGGCAGATTTAAGCTTATTGGGCGCTAGTGTTTCAGCAGGAGGTATTTCAAACGACGGCAGGTTAACAGGAATTGTCGGGCTTCGGTATCGAGACAACAGTTTATTTGTCGATGCTAAACAGACACAAACCAACTACAAACCCCGTTTTGCCGATGCACAAACGTATTTAACGTATAAGCTTAGTAATAAATTTGAGTTAGGGTTTTTAGGGAACATCTCTATAAACAGTTATGATTACGAACCGTTAGCACGTCAAACCAATTTTGGAACTATTTCAGACCCTAGAGCTTTGGTCGTCTTTTATGAAGGTCAAGAACAAGACCGTTACAAAACTTATTTTGGAGCATTAAAAGGAACCTATGTCGCTTCTAAAAACTATACCGCCAAGTTTATTGCTTCGGCGTATCAAACTACAGAGCAAGAATATTACGATATTTTGGCAGAATATCGATTAGGCGAAGTAAACACCAATATTGGAGATGAAGATTTAGGCGAAGTGGAGTTTACCGAAGGGATTGGCGGCCAGCTTACCCACGCTCGTAACGATCTCGATGCTCTTATATTTAACGCAGAACACAAAGGGATTGCCAAAATAGACGAAAACACCATAGAATATGGTATAAAATATACCCACGAAGATATTCGCGATCGGGTTCAGGAATATGAAATAATTGATTCCGCAGGATTCTCTATTCGACCGCCTATTGCCGATTTTGCTAACGATCAGCCTTACGAACCTTTTGCTTCTCCTATTGTCCCGTATACAACTATTAGAGCTCGAAACGATGTTCAAATAGATCGTGTTTCAGGCTACGCACAATGGAGCCGTAGAACGACACTTGGATCAAACGATGTATGGTTGAATGCAGGCGTTCGGGCTCATAATTGGACGGTAAGCGGTAAAGGCATTGAAAGTACTACGCAAACTGTTTTTAGCCCACGTGGACAAGTTTCTTTAAAACCGGATTGGGATATGGATATGTTGTTCCGTTTATCGGGAGGGCTGTATCATCAACCCCCATTTTATCGTGAGTTACGTGATTCTACAGGGACAGTAAGACCCGGTGTAAAAGCACAGCAATCGGTTCATATTGTATTAGGAAATGATTACAGCTTTGATTTATGGGGAAGACCTTTTCGGCTTAATTCAGAAATTTATTACAAACACCTTACCGATGTAAATCCGTACACGCTAGAAAATGTTCGAATTCGCTACCGTGCCAACAACAATGCGGTTGCCTATGCGTATGGATTGGATGCGCGTCTGGCTGGAGAGTTTGTTCCTGGAACAGAGAGTTGGGTAAGTTTCGGTTATCTTAAAACCGAAGAAAACATTGACAATCGTGGCTATATCTTTCGACCCACAGACCAACGATTAAAGTTTGCCGTGTTGTTTCAAGATTATGTAAAAATTATTCCAGACTTAAAGATGTACTTAAATTTAGTCTATAACACAGGATTACCGGGAGGATCACCCAGTTATGCAGATCCGTATGATTACCAAACACGCTTACCAGACTACAAACGTGCCGACCTTGGAGTATCTTATGTAATTGTAAATGAAGACAGCCAGCGTGATAGCGGCTGGTTAACCCCGTTTAAAGAACTGACTATTGGTGCTGAGGTTTTCAATATTTTTGATGTACAAAACTCCATTACAAATACGTTTGTTCGCGATGTATACACAAAAGTGCAGTACGCTATTCCAAACTATTTGTCCCCACGTGTTTTTAATGTACGGTTGACGGCTAAGTTTTAATATAAGCAGAATTTTGATTAATACATTACATTTTAATGACCCCAATATTCAGAATATCAGCTGCTAAAGGATTATTCCCATTGGATAAGTAATATTGAATATCGATAACATCATCAGCCTTTAAATTTAATTGAAAAACACCTGACGCACCCCAATATTCATTATTAGTGTCGGGTAACGGAATAGAGGCAAATCCACGTGCTAAATACCCATATCTATTATTATTCTTAAAAATAGCAAGGATGTATTTTCGCTCTCCCCCTTTTAAATCTCGAACACTCAAGCTAGCAGAAAACTTATAAGTTCCATCAATCAAGACTTTAATTTTACCATCACTAACAACTTTAAAAATACTAGTATCGATGCTTGTTATTTCAGCGATAGCTGCCCCAACTGGAAAATTATTAAAAGAACTATTTCCTTGTAATTTTTCTGCTCCTCCAAAATTTCTGTACAATGTAAGATTGGATATCTCATTTTTTGTTTGGTTTTGCCAAATGCTCCCGTTAAATACAAAAATGGCACTGGCCGTTGTGTTAAAAACGGTAGCACCTTCTAAAGGAGTGGGTATGGCATTCATTTCTGAGGTATTTACCCTTGGAGGCACAAAGGCGCCCTTACCATTAACTTGCAGTAGAGAACCATCATCTGGTGTTGTGGTGTTAATACCTACTTGGGCAAAAATCAAGGTGGTAAATAAAAAAAATAAAGTGGTAAAAAAAGTTTTCATAATGTGTGAGATTGAGACGAATATATAGAAACCATTATACTCTTACACATTCATTAGTTGAATTGCAATTAAATTAGTTTAATTACAATTAATACCTATAATCACATTTAATACTTATTCTTCAATAAACTTTTTTAAAACATCGATTACATAATCTACTTCATCCTTTTTATTAAAACTTGAAAAAGAGAACCGAATCGATGGTTTTTTCATATCATCTTCGGAAAGAATTTCTGTTAGTACGTGCGAACCTTTTCCACTTCCACTTTGGCAAGCGCTTCCTTTGGAACAGGCAATTCCGTTTAAATCTAATTGAAACAACAGCATCATTGCTTTTTCTTGTGAAATAGGCAGGCAGACATTTAAAAGTGTATAGGTACTTTTTGAATCATCATCGCAAGCGCCATTAAATTTTATTCCAGGTATTTCAGAAGTCAGTTTTTCTTTAAAATAGTTTTTTAATTCAACGATATAGTTTCGTTCTTTCTCTAAGTTCTGATATGAAATTTTAAGTGCTTCAGCCATCCCGGCGATTGCATAGACCGATTCGGTACCCGCACGCATGCCACGTTCTTGCTCGCCACCAAAAATTAAAGGTTTTAGTCCTGTGTTTTTTCGAATAAAAGCAAAACCTGCTCCTTTAGGGCCGTGGAATTTATGCGCTGCCACAGCGGCAAAATCTATGGGTATTTCAGAAAAATCTAACTCGTAATGCCCTACCGATTGCACCGTATCGCTATGAAACAACGTGTCATTTTCTTTGCAAAGCTTTGCCGTACGTTCAATATCTAGAATATTTCCTATTTCGTTATTCACGTGCATTAAGCTCACCAAGGTTTTTTTATCACTATCTTTTAAAAGGGACTCTAAATGGTCAAAATCAACATGGCCACATTCGTCTAATTTCACGTAATCAACTTGAATACCGTATTTTTCTTTTAATTCATCTAGCGTATATAAAACCGCGTGGTGTTCTATTTTACTGGAAATAATTCGCGTTACGCCTAAATCGCGCACGCAACTGTTTAATATTAAATTATCGGCTTCGGTACCTCCGGAAGTGAATATTATTTCAGCAGCAGACACATTTAAATAACCGGCAATTTGCTTTCGGGCATTTTCAATTAATGACTTAGAGGATCTTCCGTATGAATGTGAAGATGATGGATTTCCGTATTCAGTTTTCAATACTTCTGTAATACATCGTACTACATCGCTTCGTAATTCGGTTGTTGCTGCGCTATCAAAATATACTTTTTTCATCTGGCTATTTTTGGTTGTTTTATCATCAGGATAGTCTGCCTAATAAAACAGTGTATTGGTTTCAGATCTTTGTTTTTTCGTTTGAAATACAAGAATTTTTGTATTTAATTCTTCAAAAATACGTATTAATATTATTCTTAAATAAGTTTCAAGTGGAAAGAAATATGTTACTTTGTGAAAATTGTAATTTTCAAGGAAAACTTATGAGAAATCTCCTGTTTTTTTTAGTACTCTGCATCTCATTGCAATCCTGTGATGACGGCGATGTAATTGTAACCACTTTTGACTTTGAAGATGCCGCCCTTAACGTATGTGGCGATGAAAGTCAATATGTTTTCTTTAAAATAAACAATAATGCGCAAGAGAGTATTTCACTTCAAATTACTCCAGAAACACCTTTATTTTTAGAATCGGGAACCCGAAATTTTGAACTAAATGGCAGTACTAATATTGTGAACTACAGAAGGTATGACGGTAATGTTACGAACGATTACTTTTGTAACGCTGTACCCCCCACCACTCCAACGGCCAATATAGATTATGTGGGAGCTTCAGGAACCGCAAGTATAAATACCACAGCAGTTTATAACGATAATGATGGGCTGGAGAATGAAACTGGTGATACCGATGGAGATGGAATCCCAAACAGTTATGACTATGACGACGATGGCGACAACGTTCCTACAGCAGCCGAATTAGACACCCTAGATGAAGATGGAGATGGAGATCCATTAACAAATCCATTAGACACTGATGGTGACGGAACTCCAGACTATTTAGATCCAGATGATGATGGCGATACTGTATTAACCCGAAACGAAGATCGCGACCAAGATTTAAATCCGCAAAACGACCTTAATGGAACTGGCGAAAATGAAGCAATACCAGATTATTTAAATAATCAAGTTACTCAAGAAACTATAGTAGAAGAGTACCGTGAACATACCTACTCCATAAATAGCGATGTGGTTATTAGACTAAGCAATCTTGTTTTAGTAAATGGAGCGGAACAAATTACACAACAAACGCTGCTTTTAGGTGATATAAACGATGTGTTAACTGGAACTATTACCGAAAAGCCTTCCTTTGTAACCCCTGATGGAAATTAAGGGGTTTTATTCTGATGAATATATACCTCGGTAGCGCCACGACCGTATTCTTTATAATCAGCTTCATAATACTTTACATTATCATAGCGCCTAAAAAGATATTCCAACTCTGCTTTTAGCACGCCCTCTCCTACCCCGTGAATAAAAACAATGCGCTGTATCTTTTTATCCATGGCAAAATTCAGTTGTCGTTCCGCCGTATCGGTTTGTAACACCAACATATCATGATTGTTCATTCCTTTATACTGTTGGGTTAGTTGATGAATGTGAAGATCAACCACCATAGGCGGGCGTTTTCGTTCTTTTGGTTTAATTCGTTGAGAAGATCTTGGCTTTTTAGTATTCTTTTCTGAAAGAATTTTTGAAATATCTTCTTGCATGATATCAAATTCTGAAATCGCTCCTGTAATCACAACCAACTCTTTTTTAGAGAATTCCATTTCAAAATCATCTTCAGTCAACACTAAAACCGTATCGCCATTAACAGCCGTTATTACTCCTGAAATAGCATCATCTACTACCGAAACCGTATCGCCTTTTTTCATATAAAACCACTATTCAATTTTATTCGTATTTATTATATAACCAAAACCACATAACCCGCTAAAAACGAAAAAATTACGTTTTTTAAGTCAATCACCTCAATATTAAAAAAAATATTCTATTTTTATACCAAATTTTTGGCTATATTAAACCCAAGTCGATTTAGCTAGTAAAATCAAATACTTATGAAACACCTACTACTTTCATTCTTAATACTAAGCAGCGTTGCTGCAACCGCACAAGCAGATTTATATGTTCAGCCAACAAATTTATCAACTCCTTCTGCTTCTGGTAGTGACTCATATGTATATGTAAATGATGTTGTGCTGTATGTAGAAAATAATGTAAAACTAGAAAGAAATATAAATGACCTTAAAACTGAAGGCAGTATTTACCTACGTAATGACGCACAGTTGATACAGGGGGATGATACTGAATTTAACTCTGGAAATGGTCTATTATCTGTTTATCAAAGCGCTGCAGATTCTGACCGATGGACGTATAATTATTGGTGCTATCCAGTAGGAAATGGAAATAACAAGCCAGCCAAAAACAATTGGTCCGGTTTAGCAAGAGTTTATGAAATACAAGCTACAGATTCTAAAACGAATTCGTTAGTTGCAGGAATTACTCCTGACAGAAATGGCATTCAAGAACCACTAGAAATTTCTACACGTTGGATTTATAAACACCCAAGGGGTTTTGAAGCTGAAAACGATTATATTCGTGTTGGAGCTAGCAACGCTGTACCTCCTGGTTGGGGCTTTACTATGAAAGGAGTTGGGGTATCTCCCGATGGCGGCAACGACCCAACTGTAAATACCGGCCCTGGTTATACCTACGACTTTAGAGGACGACCGAATACGGGAGAGATTGTAATCGATGTTTTTTGGGATACAACTTTAAACAAGGGGGAATATACCCTTTCCGGCAACCCCTACCCTTCTGCATTAGATTTAAACCGTTTATGGTATGATCCTGCTAACCTTGATGCTTCTGGCGATTCCAAGTTAGGTGAAATTCTTTATTGGGATGAAGATAAAAGCAGTAACTCACACTTTTATAGTGAAAATGCCGGTGGATATGGGTCATGGATTCCTATGGGCTCCGAACCAAATGGAACGACAAACTTAGGTATGTATACCCAGCCCACATTTTCAGTTTGGAATGCGAATGGCGACATGGTATCAACACAGACGGGTCCTAATGGAGCTATTATAGAAAGACGTTTTGCGCCGATAGGCCAAGGTTTCTTTTTTGTGCCTGCAAGTGATCTCCCAGTAAGTGAACAAAAAATAGCTATTAAAAACGCACATAGACGCTATGTTAAATATGGAGAAGAAGGTTCTACCTTTAGAAAGCCTACTATAGGTAAGGGTGAAGAAACAACTTCGTTTACGTCTCAAGATCCTGGAGATGATAGTACTGGTGCTGTACTTTATCAAATAGATAATAGGGTACCCCATTTTCGTATAAATGCCTTTTTTGATAAATCGCACGTACGTGATATGGTGTTAGCTTTTTCAGATGAAGCAACAGACAGATATGATAATGGATTTGACGCAAAAAGTCCTATGGATGCAAGCTCTGAAGCATACTTCCCTGTTGGCCCCGACTACGATAGAAAACCATATGTAATCAGCACGGTTCCATTTAATTTCAAAAAACAAATACCTATAGCTTTCAAGTTAGCCAAACCCTTCAAGTTTTGGATAGAAACTGTAGAGGAAGTAAAGATGAATGGTAAAAAGGCCTATATCTTTGATAGAGAAGAAAACACCTATCAAGAGTTTACCAACGGAAAGTCTGCAACATACAACTTACCAGCTGGAACATATGACAATCGGTTTTTCGTCGTATTCAAGGATAAAAAAGAGGCTGTTGCGTTAACAAAAGAAACCCAAGCGAAAGCCCAACAACAAGTTGATTTTTTCCAAAATAATCAATTAGGGGTTCTTGAAGTTAGGAATCCAGAAGGATATGATATTAAACAAGTATTTGTTTTTGATATATCTGGTAAATTGGTATATCAAAAAGGCAATATTGGTACGGAGAGAAACTTCTCATTCCCCACTTCAAACTTGAGTGACGGTGTTTATATCGTAAAATTAAAAACAGCTGATAATATAGATATTAACTATAAAGCATCAGTTTACAATAAAAATTAAACTTCAATGGCACTTGAAGGAATCGAAGATTACATGTTGCAATGCACAAGCAAACAACTCTTCGGAATAGCATGTCCAGGCTGTGGTACACAACGTGCCACAGCCTTACTTTTTAGAGGCGATTTTGCCGCAGCTTTTCATATGTACCCAGCCATATACACACTTGTTCTTTTGGTCCTTTTTGTCGTGTTTAATCTCTTCGTAAAATTTAAATATGATTTTAAAATCAAAATAGGTTTGCTACTACTAAATGTGGCAATTATCGTAGTTAGTTATTTTATAAAAATGGGTCCATATTTTTAAAGTATCCTTTTAGATTCTTCGATTTCAATTATTTCCGTTATTTTTAAAGCTAATAACCAACTAAACAATCACTCATGGAAAAACAAAAATTACCTAATTCAACCTTAATTTTGGTCTTTGGTATTCTATCGATAGTAACATGCTGTTGCTATGGAGTATTAGGACTTATATTTGGTGTAATCGCTATTGTAATGGCTAAGAAAGCAACAGCTTTATATTTAGAAAACCCAGAAATTTATTCAGGCTTTCAAAATGTAAAAACTGGAAAAATACTTTCCATTATTGGTATTGTATTAAGTGCTATCACCTTACTGGTAAACATTTATTTCCTTGTTTCAGTTGGCCAAGAAGGTATTTTGGAAATGCAAGAAGAGATTATGCGTGAATACGGAATGTAAGTAACATTCAATTAATTGTATAAACATAAAAAAAGCGGCTAAAAAGCCGCTTTTTTTATTATAAATGATATTCTGAATTTGATTACTTCTCAAATTCTTTCAGTGTTTTTGTGATAATAGAAACACATTCCATCAATTGCTCTTCGTTCATTACTAACGGTGGCGCAAAACGTATAATGTTTCCGTGCGTAGGTTTCGCTAACAATCCGTTATCACGTAATTTTAAGCACATATTCCAAGCGGTATCGCTATCTTCAGAGTCATTAATAACAATAGCGTTCAATAATCCTTTCCCGCGTACTAGCTTTACAATGGAACTGGTTTCAATAAACTTATTTAATTCACTTCTAAAAAGCTGCCCAAGTTTCTCAGCATTCTCCGCTAATTTTTCATCTTTAACCACATCCAACGCTGCCATAGCGACTGCTGCGGCAACTGGATTACCTCCAAATGTAGAACCGTGGTTTCCAGGACGGATTACATCCATCACAGCATCGTCTGCCAACACAGCAGAAACCGGATATGCACCACCACTTAATGCTTTCCCTAAAATTAAAATATCAGGTTTTACATTTTCGTGATCTACCGCTAATAATTTACCGGTACGGGCAATCCCTGTTTGTACTTCATCGGCAATAAACAACACGTTATTAGCTTCACATATTGCTTTTGCCTCTCTTAAATAACCTTCAGAAGGCACATAAACACCTGCTTCACCTTGAATCGGTTCCACTAAGAATCCTGCAATGTTTTTGTTGTTCTCAATGGCTTCTTTTAAAGCATCTAAATTATCATATTCAATTTTGGTAAATCCTTGTGTGTACGGGCCAAAGTGATTACGAGCTACTTCGTCGTTAGAGAAAGAAATAATAGTGGTCGTTCTTCCATGGAAGTTGTTTTTACAAACGATAATTTCAGCTTCATTTTCTGAAATTCCTTTTTTCTCATAAGCCCATTTTCTACAAATCTTCAAAGCTGTTTCAACGGCTTCAGCACCCGTATTCATAGGTAACAATTTATCGAAGTTGAAATATTCTGAAGCGTATTTTTCATACTTTCCTAACATATCGTTATGAAAAGCACGAGAGGTAAGCGTTAACGTTTTAGCTTGTGCATCCATCGCTCCAACAATTTTAGGATGACAATGCCCTTGGTTTACAGCACTATAAGCCGAAAGGAAATCGTAGTATTTTTTTCCTTCCACATCCCAAACATACACGCCTTCTCCTTTGTTTAATACAACAGGTAACGGGTGGTAATTATGGGCTCCATACTTGTTTTCAAGATCGATTGCTTCTTGTGAAGCTTTATTTTCTAAAACTGCCATTTTCTTTAATTATTTATCGTGAAACTGTATTGATTCCTGCTTTGCGGAGAGAAATCATCCATAAAGTCGCAAGTTACTAAATATTCTATGTTTTTTGAAGCTTCAAGTTGTTATAAAAAAGTTATAAATAGTACTTTTGCGGTCTATGGCAAGACGCAATAAACGCAAAGTATTTGAAGACCTGGAAGTAATTGATGCTGGGGCAAAAGGAAAAGCCGTCGCAAAGGCACCTGACGGACGAGTTATTTTTATAAACAACGCCATTCCCGGCGATGTAGCTACGATTGAAACCTATAAAAAGCGAAAGTCGTATTACGAAGGCAATGCTATTGCTTTTTCTACGTATTCTGATAGACGAGTAGAACCTGTTTGCCAACATTTTGACACGTGTGGCGGGTGTAAATGGCAAAATATGGGCTATGAGCACCAATTGTACTTTAAACAGAAAGAAGTAGTAAATAACCTGCAACGCATAGGAAAAATTGAACTTCCAGAGGTTACTCCTATTTTAGGTTCTGAAGACATTTATTTTTACCGAAATAAAATGGAATTCTCCTTTAGCGATAGTAAATGGCTTACAACAGAGCAAATTGAGAGCGGTGAAGTAATTGAAAACCGAAATGCCTTAGGGTTTCATAAACCCGGAATGTGGGATAAAATTATCGATATTAAAAAATGTCATCTGCAACGCGATCCCAGCAATGCCATCCGAAATTTTGTAAAAGAAAAAGCACAAGAATTAAACTTGTCTTTTTTCAACCCTAGAAATCAGGAAGGCTTTTTACGTACGCTAATGCTTCGTACAACTTCAACTGGCGATGTTATGGTGTTGGTTCAGTTTTATTTTGAAGACAAAGCAAATCGTGAAACTTTATTAGATGCTATTGCTGCTGAATTTCCAGAAATCACATCACTTCAATACGTGGTTAATTCCAAAGGAAATGATACAATTTACGATCAAGACGTAATCTGTTACCACGGAAAAGACCATATAACCGAAGAAATGGAAGGGCTTCAGTTTAAAATAAACGCAAAGTCTTTTTACCAAACCAACTCGGAACAAGCGTACGAATTATACAAAATAACCCGCGATTTTGCCGATTTAAAAGGAGACGAATTAGTATATGACCTTTACACCGGAACAGGTACCATCGCGCAGTTTGTTGCCAAAAAGGCCGGAAAGGTTATTGGCGTAGAATCTGTACCCGATGCTATTGAAGCTGCCAAAGAAAACGCACAATTAAATAATATAGATAACGTTGAATTCTACGTGGGTGACATGAAAAAGGTGTTTAATGAAACCTTTATTGACACCCACGGAAAACCAGACGTAGTAATTACCGATCCGCCACGAGATGGTATGCATACCGATGTGGTGATGCAGCTTTTAAAGTTATCACCAGATAAAATTGTATATGTAAGTTGCAACAGCGCCACTCAAGCCAGAGATTTAGCGTTATTAGACGAACGGTATAAAGTGACTAAAGTGCAAGCGGTAGATATGTTTCCGCAAACACATCACGTAGAAAATGTTGTACTTTTGGAAAAACGATAAGTTTCCTCGGAATAATTTCGAAAAAAACTATGATAAAAAAAACCTGTTTCGCTTTACTCATCTTGTTTGCCTTTCATGGTTGTACGCGTGATGATATTTGCGCCGAAACCACCCAGACCACTCCCATGCTTATTGTTGTTTTTAAAAACGCAGCTATTTCTACGGAAGCTAAAGAGGCGCCAGGGCTAACCATTGAAACTACTTTTGAAAACAGCGAAATTGTTATTGACAATGAAACTACAGATTCAATAGCCATTCCATTATATGCTGGAGCAGATATTACAAATTATAAGTTTACAATTAACAGCCAGAGCGAAACGGAAACCCCGAATACCGATATGGTAACCTTCAACTATGACCGTGAAGACATCTATGTAAACCGTGCCTGCTCCTTTAAAACTATTTATAACAATTTAGAAGCCAGTGTTGAAGACGAAGGAACTGGTAATTGGATTTTTCAAATTGACGTAACCGCATTAAACAATACAGTAGAAGATGAAAACGATACACATATTACTATTTTGCATTAGTATTTTTTGTGCGTCGTTTACCACTATGGCGCAGGAAAACACTAAAACAGTTGATTCTACAGCTATCGATACTGCTGCCACACCAAACAATAAATATGGCATTCGCTTGGGAGCAGATTTATCAAAATTTGCTCGAACCGCTTTTGAAAAAGGGTATTCAGGATTTGAAATTATCGGTGATTTTCGTGTTACCGATAAGTTTTATGCAGCTGCTGAAATTGGTAACGAAAAAAAGGAACGTTTTGAAGCCAATTTAAACTCCATAACTACCGGAAGTTACGCTAAATTGGGTTTTGACTACAACGCCTATAACAACTGGTTGGGTATGGAAAATGCCATTTTCGTTGGCCTACGCTATGGTTTTTCCACTTTTAAACAGCAATTACTCGCGTATCAAGTGTACACTACAAGTCAAGCTTTTCCACAAACATTTAAAGAAGGGCCGGTTGAATATAAAGGATTGACAGCCCATTGGGCAGAATTAATTGTAGGAATAAAAACTGAGATTCTCAACAACTTATATCTATCGTTTAATCTTCAATTAAAACGTAAAATTGTAGAAGATGAACCTGATAATTTTGCGAATTTATACATTCCCGGCTTTAATAGAACGTATGATTTCAGTGAGTTTGGTGTAGGGTATGGATATACACTTTCGTATTTGATTCCTATTTTTAAGAAATAAAATAGTCGTTTCCGCCTAAGATATAAGATCACTCCGCTTATAGATATAAGAAGCAAGACTAGATTGGGAAATAATTATATAAAGTTCTTTTTTTTAGAAGCTATTAAAAAAACAAGGCCATTAATCTCTAAATAGGCAGAGACCACAAAACAAAGATTCATAATCGTCTTGGTTCCTAAATACTAATACCGCCAGCGTCTTTCTTCGTTGAGTTTTTCTTCTTTTTCAAGTTCTTCTGAAGGAATTACTTTTAAGAAAGAAGGATGTTGCTCGATAGCATACTCCAATTTTTCAACAATATCTTGTACAGAATCGTTTTCGTAATCAATATCCAGCGGCTTTTTAACTTCCATAGATTGAAGAATGCCACGTTTTTTAATTCGGATTCCTCTTTTATCAAAGGAACGTCTAAATCCATCGATTACAATAGGAACAACAATAGGCTTGTTCTTTTTAATAATGTGTGCTGTACCACGTCTTATGGGCTTCCAAGGTTTTGTAGTTCCCTGCGGAAATGTAATTACCCATCCATCATCCAACGCTTTGGTAATATTACTTACATCGCTCATTTTCACTTGCCTATTTACATCTGTACCCTTTGCTCGCCATGTACGTTCAATGCTTACAGAACCAGCATACGCCAATATTTTGGGTAATAACCCCGATTGCATGGTTTCTTTTGCTGCAACAAAGTAAATATTCAGTTTAGGGTTCCAAAGGTAGCCTATGTTCTTTATAGTGTCGCCACGACCGCTCAGACTGGCATTGAATACGTGAAACATGGCTACTACATCGGCAAAATAGGTTTGATGATTTGAAACAAAGAGCACATTGGTATCGGGCAACTCTTTTATAATCTCGCTACCTTCAATCTGCAAGGTATTAAACCCTTTAAATCGCCTATGTGTTGCTGCACCCAGAATACGGATGAGCCATTTTTTTAAGAATAATATATGTCCGAAAGGATTTTTTTTAAAAAGTCCCATAGAAAGTTTACAAATTAATAGTACCCAGAAAATTGGGCAGAACAACAAAGATACTAAATTTAACGGCTTATAAGGCCTGTTTTAGCAGTTCACGTACTTCGCTTAACATCATTGCAGTAGCGCCCCAAACCACGTGATCGTTCAATAAAAATGCAGGTACATCAATATTGGTTGCGTACGATGTCGTTATTTTTTTAATTACAAGCGTATTATCATCCATAAAAAGGGATAATGGCACTTCAATTAATGCCTCCACTTCATCATCCTGCGGAATAAATTGAGGCGTAGTCGTTGTAATACCTATAAATGGTTGCACAAAAAAGTTGCTGGGCGGAATGTAAATTTCGGTTAGTTGCTTTAGCACGGAAATTACTTCTCTTGAAACACCAACCTCCTCCTCTGTTTCTCGTAAGGCTGTTTCCTTGAGGGATTCGTCTTCTAGTTCTAACTTGCCTCCCGGAAACCCAACTTGAGCAGAATGAACGCCTTTGTAGGTTTTTCGTAAAATCAAGATTAAATAGGTTTCATTGGTTTCTGAAGGGTAAAATAAAGCCAGAACACCTGCTTTTCTAGCGGTTTTCTTTAATTTAGCTTGTTCTTTTAATTCCTTCAGGCGTTCAACAGGCGCCATTTTAAATTGGATTGCTTCGCCTGGAAGCTCCATTTTTCTTACTTTTACAATCCTTTTTTCGAATTCTGAAAAATCCATTTATGAGATACCTACATTATATTTTAGTACTAACAATTTTAGTCTTTACAAGCTGTGAAGATAAGAAAAACGCTTCCGAAGTAAAAACAGAAAATACTTCTGAAAGTAAAACTGCTTCAGAAAAAAATTCAACTACGACCAAAGATACCACAACAGTTGATGCTTCTGAAAGCAAAGAAAAAGAAAAGGTTATTGGTGCTGGATATTCAAAAATAACTCAAAAAAATGTTGTTGATTTTTTAACAAAATATGGGAAAGAAAACCCTGAAACCAACGTTGAAATTTCTACCCGAATAGGAACTATTGTTATCGATCTATATGAAGATACTCCGCTGCACCGCGCCAACTTCATCTATTTGGTAAAACAAGGCTATTTTAATGATACGTTTTTTCATCGTATTGTTCCTAATTTTATTATTCAAGGTGGTAATAGCGATTTGCCTTCTACCAATAAAAAACGATTTAAATTAGGCAATGATTACCTAATCCCTGCTGAAATTAACGGTCGAAATCATTTTTACGGCTCCGTAAGTGGCGCTAAGGAATACCGCGAAAATCCGGATAAAAAGTCAGCTCCTTTTGAATTTTTTATTTTTTTAGGCCCTGAAACTTCAACTAGCCATTTAAATGGTAATTATACTGTGTTTGGACGCGTAACACAAGGAATGGATATTGTTGAAAAAATAGCGAAGCTTCCAGCAGACGAAGGAGAGTGGCCCTTACAAAATGTATATATCGAGGCTAAGGTTTTATAATTTTATCTCCTCGTTTTCTCTGTAAATACTCGGGAATGACAAATTAAAAGTAACAGCCAATAAACGAACTGTAATCACAATTGCTCCAGATATTACAACAACCCAATCTACCAATAACGGTGTTTTTAATAATAAAAAATAGGCAATACCGCCTAATATACAGGCTGTGGCATAAATTTCTTTTCTAAAAACGATAGGTATTTCATTACATAATATGTCGCGCAACACGCCGCCAAAACAGGCAGACATCGTTCCTAGCGCTACACAAATTAATGGAGGTAAGCCTACAGTGATTCCTTTTTCTACACCAATTACTGTATACAAAGCAATCCCAATAGTATCAAACAAAAAGAGGGATCGGCGTACATAACTCAATTTCTTCCGAAGAATAACCGCAACAATTGCTGAACCTATTATAACATACAAATACGTTAAGTTACGCATCCAAGCAATATTGGCATCAATCAATACATCACGGAGTGTACCACCGCCTACAGCCGTAACAAACCCAATAATAAGAATACCAAAAAGATCTAATTTCTTTCGCATTGCTGCCAACACCCCCGAAATAGTAAAAGCTACTGTACCTAAAATATCAATTATAAATGTAAGGGTCATAGTTGTTGGGTATAGTAGTTATAATCTTTTATTACCGTGTCTATAAAAGTAAGTGGTGTTGTATCGTATGAAACCTCCATCACCTTTGAAATTCTATTTGACAGCTTTAATATAACATTATGATTGCTATTGTACTTAGCTTGCTGAAACATGTTTTTAATGGTTTGCATTTCAGAATCGGTAAAGATAGTTACTTGTGGATAGACTGGGGTGTAATCTTTTGGTAAATTGGTTAGTACACTCTGCGATAAGCTTATTGTTTTCTTTTCAGAAATCACTGTCGTCGCCGCCGCTAAATCCCCCAAGCGCTGACCTCTTCCATTAAATAAAATTGTTACTAGAGCTACGGCGCCGCTTAAAAGGGTGATATCAATCAATCGTAACAACCAACGTATTAAATAGTTTGAAAAAGCAGGTTTCGATCCATCCAACTTTACAACGCGGATTTTCATAACAGCTTTTCCGGGACTTTGCCCATTTCGAAAGGTTTCCCACAATAAATGATACAAAAATAGCGGAAGCCCAATAGTCATCATAATTAAAATAGAATCGGAAGCTAGCGTTATTGAAGTAAAAACGATAGAAACTAAAACAATATAAATAAATAGAATAGCAGAATCGATTAAGAACGCCAATATACGATCGCCCACTCCGGCAACATTCTGCACAATATTTACATTTTGCGCTGTTTCTATTTGAAATTTATCCATGAAAACTGTTTCTTTGAAAGAAAATACACAACCCCATGCGCGAGGCCGCATTTGCGAAGCAAAATAAAGACAAATGGTTAAAATTTGAAAGCGTTCTTCGGAATAATATTCAAATTAACCCAGATGAGCTAAGTGCTTTGTATGTAGAAGTTACCGATCACCTTAGCTACGCACAGACATTCTACCCCAATAGCAACACAACACAATACCTAAATAACCTATCGGTATTGGCGCATCAAAAGATTTATAAAACCAAACGGGAGTCTCGCAAACGGTTTATTACCTTCTACACACACGAGTTTCCGCTGTTTTTTGCACAATATCACAAACAGTTATTAATTGCTTTTATAACGTTTGCACTGTTTTCTATAGTGGGTGCATATTCAGCTGCCACAGATTCAGATTTTGTTCGCCTCATTCTTGGCAATGGATATGTAAATATGACAATGGAAAACATCGAAAATGGCGATCCCATGGCCGTTTACAAGGAAATGGAGTCCATGGATATGTTTTTGGGTATTACCATCAATAACATTCGGGTAGCACTCTTTGCCTTTACGCTTGGTGTGTTTTTAAGCATTGGTACGTTATTTATTATCATGCGCAACGCCGTTATGTTGGGCTCCTTTCAATACTTTTTTTATGACAAAGGGTTGCTTTGGGAATCAGCCCGAACCATTTGGATTCACGGAACGATAGAAATTTCAGTAATTATAATTGCTGCATGTGCCGGCTTAGTTGTTGGGAATAGCATTCTTTTTCCGGGAACCTATACTCGGTTACAATCTTTTGTAAAAGGCGTTAAAAATGGTTTAAAAATTTTAATAAGCACTATTCCCTTTTTTATTATCGCTGGGTTTTTAGAAGGCTTTGTTACTAGACACACCGAAATGCCAGATTGGCTCGCTATTTTAATTATAGGAGGTTCACTAAGCCTTATTATTTTTTATTACGTTATTTACCCCATTAAACTGAAAAGAAAATATGAACAACAACTACGTTAATTTTAAAAAACAACGCGAATTAGGAAGCATCTTAACCGACACGTTCAAATTTGTCCGTTTAGAGGGAAAAACACTTTTTGGCCTTATTTTAAAAATTGCCAGTCCTGCCCTACTCATTGTACTACTTGCCTACATTTATTATATGCAAGTAACCATGGGAAGTTTTGATATCCTAGCCGCAGGCACATCTGGGGAGGCGTTTGGACTTAACATTGTTTTAGCCTTTTTTGTGATGATTATTTCAGGTCTTGCTTTTTATGCATTGATGTATGGTACCGTTTTACACTATATAAAATCCTACATAAAAAATGATGGAATCGTTATAAAAGAAGAAGTTATAGCTGGCGTAAAAAGTAGTTTTTGGAGTTTAATAGGGTTAAGCTTTTTAGTAGGGCTTATCACCGGAGTTGGCATGATTTTCTGTTTTATACCAGGGATCTATTTCGGAACTGTTTTGGCAACAACCTACGCCATTCATGCCTTTGAAAATCGAGGTACAACCGATTCCATTAGCTACAGTTTTCAACTTATTAAAGGCGAATGGTGGATCACTTTTGCCACCTATATTGTAATCTTTATTCTATATTACATCATCACGATTATCTTTAGCCTGCCAGGCATTATTTATTCATTTATAAACATCTTTACCGTAAGTCAAGAAGTAACTGCCAACCCGGCCGATATGTTCGATTGGGTCTATATAACCCTAAATGTAATAGGAATGATTGGGCAATATTTATTATATGCACTCATTGTTATCAGTACGGCATTTGTATATTTTAACCTAAACGAGCGTAAAAACTTTACAGGGACTATGGAAACCATTGAAACCCTTGGTAAACGCGACGATTTTAATGCATAAACTTATTTTTATATTCTTCTTTCTGTTTTCTTTTGCTGAAGGATTTCCGCAAGACACTACTACTGTAAATAAACAGGAGAAAGTGCAATACGATACCGAAAGTGATGTTTCCCCTTTGCATATTGATGAAGAAACCATCGAAGCGTATAAAAACAACAAAGCATTTGATTATTCCGAAAAAGACACCGAAGAAAACTGGTGGCAACAATTTAAAAATTGGTTGGGTAACCTTTGGAGTAGTTTTTGGAATTGGCTTTTGGGCGACCTACAATACAATGGCTTCTTCGCCTTTTTACTGAAAATACTTCCCTATCTTATTATTGGCGGGATCGTGGCATTCGTGGTTTGGTTATTTTTTAAACTGAATCCGGGAGCGAGTTTTTTAAAAAGCAAAAAAAAACCAGACGTATTTTTTTCCGAAGAAGAAGAAATCATCCGTTCCAAAAACATTCGAGAACTCATTGAAAAAGCGCTGCAAGAGAACAATTATCGTCTTGCCGTTCGGTATTACTATTTATTGATTCTGAAAAAATTATCACAAGCCGAATTAATCGATTATGAATTTGACAAAACCAATACCGATTATATTACTGAAATAACAACAGATAGGATTATACTTCCATTTAAAAAAGCAACCAATCTGTACGATTATATCTGGTACGGAAACTTTGCTGTTACCGAAACCGATTACCAAAAAGCACAGAGAACATTTCAGGAACTGGAACAACAAATTCCCAACACCGATGACTAAGCTTCAAAAAATATTTTTGGGGGTGTTCCTGCTGTTGCTGGCCGGACTGGTGTATCTAGAAGCGACAAAATCACCACCGGTAAGTTGGTTTCCCAGTTATAACAACCAAGATAAAATTCCGTTGGGCACGGTTGTATTATACGACTTATTGGAACAGAATTTCAACGAAAATCTTACCGAAATAGATCGGCCTCCCTATGAAGTGTTGCAAGATACTACGCTAAGAGGCACCTATCTATTCATCAACAACACTATCAATTTTGATGAAGCCGAATTTGACAAACTGTATCAATGGACTGAAAAAGGCAATACGGTATTTATCAGTGCTAATACCATTGGTTCAACTGTATTAGATACGCTACAGTTAAAGGTTAAAACCAATTACCTACTCAACAACATACAAACAGAACCGTTTTTAAACCTGACCCACGAAAAATTAGCAGCTCAAAAAGCATATCATATCAAACGTAATTTCAATGTAAAAACCTTTAGCAAAATCGATACGCTCAATCAAACCGTTTTAGGTTTTTCCGAAGCTTTTGACGACCAAAATACCATACACGATTCGCTGCCCAATTTTATAAAAGCTCCAGTTGGGAAAGGGAATTTTTATCTGCACTTGCAACCCGAAACGTTTTCAAATTACTTTCTATTAACTGAAAACTACGCTACGTACACTAGAAATGTACTGTCGTACCTACCCAAAGACCAACAATTGCTTTGGGACGAAGAATACAAAACCGGAAAACATATAAACGTTTCACCCCTGCATATTTTGTTGGGTAATAAATACCTGAAATGGTCTTATTACTTTGTCTTGATTGGAGTGTTATTATTTGTCATTTTTGAAGGAAAACGAAAACAACGCAGTATTCCAATTGTGCAACCACCCAAAAATAGAACCTACGAATATACCCGAACAATTTCGGGCATGTATTTAGACAAAAAAGAATATCATAGTGTTGCCAAAAAACAGATTTCTTTGTTTTTTGAATACATTCGCATTCAGCTTAGAATACCAACCGAACAGCAAAACAGTCGCTTTTTTACAGCTATTGCGGGCAAAACAGGCAATACAATAGAAGACACTAAAAAGCTGTTTACTTTTATTGAAAAGGTGAACAACCAACACGATACCACTAAAGAAGAATTACAACACTTGTATAAAAACATAAAAGCATTTAAAACCAAAGCAGATGGAAAATCCTGAAAACAACAACGACGAACTTCATTTTGACAATCGGATTCCGTTACAGGAACTCCAACAAGCCGTTGAAAGCATAAAACAACAATTGGGTAAAATCATCATTGGCCAACAAGATTTTGTGGAATTGCTCATCGTTAGTTTATTGGCAAACGGCCACGTACTTATTGAAGGCGTGCCCGGTATTGCAAAAACCATTACCGCAAAATTATTTGCAAAAACATTAAAAACCGATTTTAGCCGAATTCAATTTACGCCCGATTTAATGCCGAGCGATGTACTGGGAACTTCAGTTTTAAATATGAAATCTTCAGAATTTGAATTTAAAAAAGGCCCTATTTTCTCTAATATCATTCTGATTGACGAAATTAACCGTGCCCCCGCTAAAACCCAAGCCGCTTTGTTTGAAGTAATGGAAGAGCGTCAAATAACAATGGACGGTACTCGTTATGTTATGGAGTATCCGTTTATGGTACTCGCCACCCAAAACCCCATAGAGCAAGAAGGAACCTACGCCCTGCCCGAAGCACAACTGGATCGGTTTCTGTTTAAAATAAAAGTAGGATATCCAAACCTAGAAGATGAAGTGACTATTTTAAAAACCCACCACGAACGAAAACTGGAAGTTCCAGAAGATCAAATAGAAGGCGTGTTAACTCCTGAAGCATTAAAGAAATTTAGAGGTCAAGTACAAGCTATTTTAATTGAAGACAAGATTTTCACCTACATCGCACAGATTGTCGACAAGACCCGAAACCACCCACATTTATATTTAGGAGGTTCGCCTCGGGCTTCGTTGGCCATTATGAACGCTTCCAAAGCTTTTGCCGCCATTAACGGACGTGATTTTGTAACCCCAGACGATGTAAAACGTGCGTTAGCACCCGTGCTTCGTCATCGAGTTATTGTTTCGCCAGAGCGTGAAATGGAAGGAATGACACCCGAAACTGTGATCGATATGATTGCCCAATCCATCGAAATACCAAGATAAGGTGATCAAATTTATAAAATCCTTATACCTCACGCCACGTTTCTTTTACGTGTTAGCATGCCTTTCGGTTCTATTTTTAGTTTCGTATTGGTTTACAGGCTTATATGGTATTATTTGGATTTTAGTATTAGGGTTTTCAGTTATCATCTTGTTTGAAATAAGTATGTTATTTAGTAAAAACGGTTTGGATGGGAACCGTATTTTACCCGATAAATTTTCAAATAGCGATGTAAACGATGTGCAGGTTCAACTAAAAAACAACTATTCTTTTACCATTGAAGTCACTTTGGTAGATGAATTACCCATTCAATTTCAAAAACGTGATTTTTTCAGAAAAACCACACTACCTGGAAAAAACAAAAATACGTTACAATACCAAGTGCGTCCGGTGGAACGAGGCGAATACCGCTTCGGAAACTTGAATTGTTATGTAACTTCCGTAATCGGATTGATCAGAAGGCGCTATACCTTCAATAATGAACAGATGGTAAAAGTCTATCCATCTTTCATTCAGATGAAAAAATACGACTTTCTAGCTATTGACAACCGACTACGGCAAATCGGCCTAAAAAAAATACGTCGCATTGGTCACACCATGGAGTTTGAGCAAATTAAAGAATATGTGGTAGGTGACGATGTACGCACCGTAAACTGGAAAGCGACTGCAAAACACGGTCACTTGATGGTAAATCAGTATCAAGATGAGAAAATGCAGCCTATCTATTCGATTATCGATACCAGCCGGGTAATGAAAATGCCTTTTAACGAATTAAGGCTGCTTGATTATGCTATCAACAGTTCATTAGCTTTCAGCAATGTTGCTTTAAAAAAGGGCGATAAAGTAGGCATGGTCGATTTTTCAAATAAAGTAAGTTCCTTTTTGCCAGCAAAAGCAAAAAAAACCTATTTAAACATCTTGTTGGAAACGTTATATAACATTGACACGAAGTTTAAAGATTCAGATTTTGGAATATTACAGACTTTAGTCCGTCGAAAAATAACCCAACGTAGTTTATTGCTGTTATATACAAACTTTGAGCATATTTCTTCCTTAAAGCGACAACTCCCCTATTTACAAGCTATTTCAAAAAAACATGTTTTAGTTGTTATCTTTTTTGAAAATACTGAACTGAAGTATATGAGCGATAAAGATGCTGAAACCATTCCGGAAATTGTAGACCAAACCATTGCACAGCAATTTCAGTTTGATAAAAAATTAATGGTACGAGAACTTCAACAACGCGGCATACAAACAGTATTAACAGCTCCCGAAGATTTAACGGTCAACACCATCAATAAATACTTAGAGATTAAAGCCAAGGGGTTGTTGTAACAATTCAGCCATTAAATTATACAGTTGAGTAGGTTACTTTATTCTGAAACAATAAAACCTCCCATCTTTGTTATAAGAAAACAATAACCACCTAAACACTGTATTATGAAAACAATCATTCTAACTATTACATTAGCATTAACTAGTGTTTTTTTAAACGCTCAAACTGAAATGGAATCCGTTTCAGAAACCGAAACTATTACCGTTACTGTTCCTGTTCAAAGTGATAAAGGAAACGTAGTTTTTGGTCTATACGATGAAACATCGTTTATGAAACAACCGCTTGTGGGACTGGAAGGCGAAATCAAGGACGGAAAAGCAACTGTAACATTTGAAGATGTAAAACCTGGAACCTACGCCATCTTGTTGTACCACGATAAAAACGAAAACAAACAAATGGATTTTGAACCCAACGGTATGCCAACAGAACCGTATGGCGTTAGTAATAATGTAATGAGTATGGGGCCTCCATTATGGAGCGATGCAAAATTTGAAGTAACCGATAAACCAATTGAACTTGAGATTAGGATGTAACGTAACTCGATTTATTTTTATGACATTTTAAAATGCAATAGATTTTTGAAATCTATTGCATTTTTTGTATAAGAAAAAACATAATTAAAATGAATCACTATAAATTTTATCAATAACAATCGTATCTTTGTGCTAAAGAATGAAGCTATGACCATAACCCAATTAAAATACGTCCTTGCCGTTGCAGAACACCAAAACTTTACGAAAGCAGCACAGAAAACATTTGTAACGCAACCAACCTTGAGTATGCAAATACAAAAGCTAGAGGAAGAGTTGGATATCAAAATTTTTGATCGAAGTAAGAAACCTATTGAGTTAACTGCTGTTGGTCAAAAAATTGTTACACAAGCCCGCAACATTGTAAATGAATCGGAACGCATGCAGGATGTGGTGGATCAAGAAAAAGGGTTTATTGGAGGTGAATTTAAACTGGGTATTATCCCAACTATCACACCCACATTGCTTCCTATGTTTTTAAAATCATTTACCACTAAATACCCTAAAGTCCAACTAAAAATTGAAGAGTTAACCACACCCGAAATCATTACAAAACTACAAGACGGGCATATAGATGCAGCTATTGCAGCCACACCACTACTTCAAGACCAACTAAAAGAACGTGTTTTATATTATGAACCCTTTGTTGGTTATATTCCTTCTAATCACCGTCTTTCTGGAAAAGATAAAATTGACAGTACCGATCTAGAACTAGACGATATTTTATTGTTAGAAGACGGACATTGCTTTAGAGATGGGGTTATTAATCTGTGTAAATCTTCAAAACTAAGTGGTAACGACAGGTTTCAACTGGAAAGTGGCAGTTTTGAAACGTTGATTAAACTTTCGAATGAAGGATTAGGAATGACACTACTACCCTACTTACATACATTGGATATTTCAGAAAAGCAACAACAAAATCTTCGTTATTTTAATGAACCTTCTCCCGCTCGGGAAGTCAGCTTACTTTACAGTAAAAGCGAATTAAAACTTCAAATAATTGAAGCACTCCATGATATTATTTCAGGAGTTGTACGAGGTGCAATAGCCTTTCAAGATATTAAAATTATAGACCCTTTAAAAAAGTAGACTAAAAAGAAACGCCCGATAAATAATATCGAGCGTTTATCTTATGGGTTTAATAAAATTAGACATTGATTTAATTGGGGGTTCTGTTTAATAAGAGCATCTACCCAGGCTTTCAATTCCTCAATTTCGTAAGGAAGGAGTCTATCCATCGCCTTCTTCAACTCTTTACAGAACAAATTAACATCAAAGCTTACTTTTGCAAGCACGGCTTTGGTGTAATCATACATTGCTCTAGCCATCGTTAAACTAAATTTAAAATAGGTTAAGTAGTTGTAGTCAATAAGCAGTAGGTTTACTTGGTTAGTTGTTTAAATATAACAAAAAAAATCAAATTTTATTGATTTTGTTGATAATTAATAGGTGTTAAAATCGGTTGTCGCCATCCAGTAAATCTCCTAAACCACCGAGAATGCTACCTTCGCCTTTGTCTTTTCCGCCTCCACGTGGTGCAGCTGCCCAAACGCGTTTTGCTAAACGGCTAAAAGGCAAAGATTGTACAAAAACTGTCCCAGGCCCTGTTAACGTAGCAAAAAATAAGCCTTCGCCACCAAAGACCGTGTTTTTAATTCCACCTACAAATTCAATATCGTAATCTACCGTTTGGTCAAAACCAATAATACAACCCGTGTCAATTTTTAATTTTTCACCGGGGGCCAATTCTTTAACTGCTGTGGTTCCACCTGCGTGAACAAAAGCTTTTCCAAAACCTTCCAGTTTTTGCATAATAAAGCCTTCACCACCAAAAAAGCCACGCCCTAATTTTTTGGAAAACTCAATCCCGATAGAAACACCTTTAGCGGCACATAGAAAAGCGTCTTTCTGGCAAATAAACTTTCCGTTGAATTTTTCAAGGTCAATAGCGATTATCTTCCCGGGATAAGGAGAAGCAAAACTAACTCGTTTTTTCCCTGGAATGGTATTGTAGAAAGCAGTCATAAACAAACTTTCTCCTGTTAATAACCGCTTGCCGGCTCCAAAAACTTTTCCTAATATTCCTTTATCGTTTTGAGAACCATCCCCAAAGATAGTTTCCATTTTAATACCATCATCCATCATCATAAAACTGCCAGCTTCGGCTACGACGCCTTCATTAGGATCGAGTTCAATTTCCACATACTGCATTTCTTCGCCGTAAATGGTGTAATCTATTTCGTGTGCTTTCATAAGTACATTATTTTCTATTAGTTGTCAAAAAATAAATTATGTTACACTAAACTACATGTCCAAACTATTTTTTAAAAACTTTACTTCCAGGAGTTATGCTTCGGAAATTCTTTTTCTTCCTCTTCCATAAATTGCTTTATTTTCCGTTCCTCCCAACCTTTAAAAGGCATGAGATTTGATTTAAAAACGTAGATCCAATGGATAAAAATTGCAATTCCCCAGAAAAAAGGAGTTGTAAAGTAAGACCACATAGGGAAATGTATTGGCATAAAACTATCTTTAAATAAACCCATTACTGCCAAAAGCATTATTAAATTTATTACAAGATAAATACTCAAATGTCCATAAAACCCCTTAATTTCTTCTAATCGTTTTTTGGCACGTATGTATTTTGATTTTTCCGTGGGTTCCATACTAAAGTCTTTTAAATTTTTCTTCCGCCTCCATAAACTGCTTAATCTTTCGTTCTTCCCAGTTTTTAAAGAATGAAACTTTAACTGTTTTAAACATATTTCCTTTAAACACTTTTAATCCGTGGAAAAATAGAACGATGGTCCATATCCCTGTAAAAAACAAAAAATTAGCATCGATCCAGTTTTTGAAATCTTGGTTTTCAATAGTTTTATAAAAATTTTTAATTATATACAACCAACTAAAAAGTGATACACTATTAATAAGTATATAAACAAATAGATGATTGTAAAATCTTTTAATACTATCTACTTTCTTCTGAGCACGATGATATGCGGTGTTGGTATCATTTTTCATAAGTAAACTTATTTCCAAAGGTCTTCGTTGTTTTTTTTATCTTCTTCCATAAACTGTTTCATCTTGCGTTCTTCCCAGCCTTTCCCTAAGAAAGAGTTCCACTTAAAAGCTTTTGCAGCTTGAAACACAATTCCAATACCCCAACCTAAAGCTGCCCATAAAAACCAAGGATACCGCAATTCATTTGTGTAATAATTCAACCCTCCTAGAAAAAGAATAAAGATGATATAGAAGAATAAACTGGTATAGAATTTTTTAATGTGTTCCATACGCTCTTTGGCGCGTAAATACTTGTTATCTCTATCCGTGTCTCTATCGTTGGTATTCATGATTCTTTTTATTTTTAATAAAGGTATCTCAATCGGTTCCACTTTTAAAAGAAAGGTTACTGGATTGTAACATATGTTGACTGAATTGTCGTGTATTAATCATCTTCTTCCATCAATTCCTTGATTTTTCGTTTTTCCCAATCTTTTCCGAAGAAGGGGTTGTAGTTAAAGGTATCGGCTGCGTGTGCTAAGACTCCCATTCCCCAACCGGCTATGGGAAAAAGGGCCCAAGGAAAATTAGTACCCGATTTATAGTTAAGCCAAATGAATACAGGAACAAAAACCAAGTACATCCCTAAGTTTCCATAAAATCCTTTTAATTTCTGAACGCGTTCTTTTGCGCGGGCGTATTTTTTTTCTGAAAGATACACTTCTTGTGTATTTACCGTCATTGTTTGTTGTGTTAACAACGGAATGGAAATACTAAATTGTTTATGATCTTGCTGAATTGAAATAGGTCTATTGGTTAATAAACCATAGCGTTGCCGAATATTTTTTAACCCTACTCCACTACTTTCCCTAACTACTTGTTTGGGTTGGTAATTATTGGTGATAAACAAGTTTCCATTATCTTCAGTAATAGTAATATATAGTTTTTTTGAAGGGGTAACTTGGTTGTGCTTTACCGCATTTTCAAGCAATAATTGTAATGATAATGGCACAACTTTAGCTTCTGGATTGCTTAATTTTGAAGGAATCGTAAACACAATGCTTTCTTCAAATCGCATTTTTAATAACGACATATACAACTGTGCAAATTTTAATTCCTCTTCAATGGTAACCAGTTGTTTATTTTTCTGCTCCAGCACATAGCGATACACTTTTGAAAGTGAGGTAGTAAAGCGCATTGCAGCTTCTGGGTTTTCTTCAATTAAACTGGTCAACACATTAAGACTATTGAACAAAAAATGAGGGTCTAACTGGTTTTTTAGCGCATCAAACTGGGCTGAAGCTGCACCAGCAATTATTTTCTGTTCCTTTACCTTTTTTTCCTGTGTATACTTGTAGTAAAAGAATCCATAAAAAATAGTCAATACTACAACAGATATAATAAAAGAAACCAAATAATATTCAAGGCGCTGTGAAGCTATAAAATCGGAAACCGAAACTCCTTTAAATAATACACTGATTGAAAATCGAAGTAAAAATAAGGTGGTCACAGTAATCAAGATTCCTCCCAAAACTGCTTTCCAAAGATTTTTCCACTTATAAAGGTTCAGTTTATATTTTGAAACTAAATACATAGTGAAATATGCATTTGCCATATAAAGTACTACCGAATATAATTGATTATATAAAAAACGAGTCAATAGCTGTTCACCAGAATCGATTGTATTTCCGGTTGCGAACTGTATGAGTCCTAGCACCAAAAATATAAGGGAGCCAACGAAAAACGACTTGCCCAGTTCTTTAAAAAATAGGATCATTATTTTTGTTTACAGTTTGTTTCAAAAACCTTTTTGGCGCGTTCTTCTCCATAGGTTGGATAAAATTTGCCTTCCGGTTTAAAGGTAGCAAAAAGTTCTATGGCACGTTGAATATCCTTGCAGTAAGGCTCTACAGACTGATTAAAAAAAGTAGCGCTACCAATATCCCATTCGGCTTTGCTTAATATAACGCGAGGATTATTAGGAGCCAATTGCAATGCTTCTTTATATAACTGCTGAACTTTTGCTGAATATTTCATTCCGTATTGCTGCCCATCAAATACAATCCATACCGTGTACCATTGTGCTTCTAGCGTTAAAATTTCAGCGTTTTCTTTTGAATTTGTCTTGGCTTGATTAATAAAATCCTGAGCTTTTTCTAATTGTGCTGTCAACTTGGTTTTATCTTTTTCGTCAAAACTGTTGATTACATTAATTTGTGCTACATAATATGGTGGCAACCATTCTTCGGGTTCGGCTTGGGCTATACGCTCAAATAGATTAGCGGCTTCCCAAGGTTTATCAGCTTGCCAAAGTTCGAACGCTTTTTGCATACCAGTTTCGTATTTTGTTTGACTAAAACCAATTGCCGTAGTAAGCAAAACTGTAAATATG
>Ga0209309_10000822_pt1 | contig 33524 bp, 10 predicted proteins | sample COGITO_mtgs_1204_2_FD_184807 | JGI IMG/M metagenome (GOLD analysis project Ga0209309, IMG submission 184807) | Pelagic marine microbial communities from North Sea - COGITO_mtgs_120412 (SPAdes) (version 2) | ecosystem: Environmental > Aquatic > Marine > Epipelagic ... | reverse complement strand
TGTGAAGGATCAATTGCGGCAGCTTTACGTCCAGGAGACGTGGTTGTTGACCTTAACAATGCAGGATTAATTTCCAAGCAGGTTTCTGGCGATGCAAATAGTCCATTGCTTGGAAGCGCTCATGTTCAGTCGGTAAGCATCAGCGTACCAATGGGCAGAACAACTCTTCAACGACTTGGCTCTACATTTGGATTTTCTAAAGCTTTAGATGTTCCAATGACCGTAACAATGTCAGTTAGTGCATTACTCTCAGAAATCAAGGAAGGTAATATGGCCGACTTGCTTTGTGATTGCACGAAATTAGATGTCGGAGTAAAGATCTACGATCCAGAGTGTGTTGAGTGCGTAACTAAAGACGAAGGTCTCGCCATGAGCTATACTCTGAAAGGCGCACGTCTTGAATCGGAAAACTTCACAAGCACAATCGGAGACAACAAGACCGTAGACTTAACCTTTACTGCTACTATTGGTGGTTCTGACGATCCAGACAATGGATTGTTTATTTCTGGCAAAGAATCTGATGACGCAACAATCAAAGGATTTCCGCCCTCATGGACTGGCTTGAATGGAAGAGAGAATACTCCAGCCTCAGGATTGTACATGGGATACAGGTCTTAAATAAAAACAATACTTTAAATAAAAATACACCTCAGTGATTCGCTGGGGTGTATTTATATATATGCATCCTTACAGAAATGCTATAAAATATAATTCAGTCGGCTTGTTTATGACGGACTCACCGGGAGCAAGCCCGGATACTGATAGTTTATACTTTTTCAACAGAGTTCAATCGGCCAGTTTGTCTGTAGATGTACAGAGGCAAAATGTACAGCACATAGGAAGCGAAGATTTCTTAGACAGAAAAATAGTTTCCGAGCCGAACATACAACTAAACATAGACTATTTGCTAACAGACGGATACGAAGAAAAAACTTTGGGCTTAAATACTGCCCAAAAAGGAGAAAGCATGACGAGCGGCAGCATGTATTCAAACCTCAGAGAGGATAAAAGTGTTCTAATTGCAGTCGGCAGAGAACAGTTTGATTTAACAGGATACGCCAACCGAGAGAATGGATATTCTGGAACAGACATAATAGGAATAGGTAATTGTTATATAACTGATTATTCAATAAGCGCTGGGGTTGGGGATTTTGCTAAAGCATCTGTTTCAATGGTGGGTTCAAATGTAAGATATTCATGCGAGGGGTCAGGAGAAGGAGGATATAGTTGGCTGGACAATATAAACCAAATGGCATTCTTGATGACCCAATTAAATGGATTCATAAACCTGCAAGATGGAGGAATGATTCCACTAGGATCAAGCGAGAGAAAAATATATAAAGGTGGTGTACAAATTCCTTCTTTAGATTTGGTTAATAGCGGAATTGATCCAGTTGGACCTGTAGTGGAAAGAGGTGGAGAATCAGCGCAATTAGGAGCAGGAATAAAATTTGATCCAGTAATGCACAAGAGTCCTGTTTCCGCAATACCCCCCGGAGGAATAAACGTAAACGTAAAAAATCTTAATATGGGCGGCCCAATACTTTCGGGGCTGAACGAAGGGTCTTGTACAAAAGGCTCAGCAAACATACAGAACTTCAACATCTCTTTGCCGTTTGATAGGGAGAATCTATATGGTTTTGGATCAATGCATGCATACGGAAGAAAAATGAAATACCCGCAGGTAGGAACTATATCTTTTTCTTTATTAGCTAGCGCTTTCAATACTGGAGACTTAAGAACAATGTTTTGCGATGACGAAGAGTATGAGATAGAAATCAACTTAAACAATCAGTGTGACTTTACTTGCGCTCCATCAAGTGAGCATGAAACTTATATCAAGTATATTATTAATAATGCTAAGTTTGATAATTATTCATTTAATGAATCAATTGGTTCTATAGCTACTGTTGATTGTAATTTTAGTTTTGGAGTAAGTCGTAATAATGGATTCTTTATGAGTGGGTCTTTTGAGGAGTATTATTTAGCTTTACAGAGGCAGGGTTTAGTTGAGCTTCAGGACGGCTCATTAATACCCGTGTAAATAAGATCAATAAACATCAATGTAGATATTTTTTAGGTGTACATATAGATGGTTATTAATATAATCAATAAACAAGGTATAAGGTAATATGGCAGGAATGAGGGCAGATGTAACGCTTAACGTTAATACTTCTAAGGCAAAGAGAAGTATGGACCGCGCTGCTGCGGAATTAAATAGGTCAATAAATGGAGTAGGTAAAAAACAAATTTCATTTAACGTTAATGGAAAAAGCTTTACTCAGCCTCTTGGTAGAATAACGGCGTCAGCTAATGAATTTACAAAATCACTAGAGGCATCTAATGCTCGGGTTATTGCTTTTGGTGCTTCTGTAGGAATAATTAACGGAATATCTGAAGCGTTTAAGGCTTTAGTCGTAGAGACCGTAAAGTTTGAAAAAGTCTTACAAGATATAAATGTTATTGTTGGGGCTTCTGCGGGAAAACTGCAAGAATTTGGTGATGGATTATTTGACGTAGCAAGAAATACGGCTCAAGCTTTTACGGTTTCCGCCGAAGCTGCTCTTGAGTTTTCCAGGCAAGGTCTTACTATGGAGGAGACTTTAAGAAGAACTAATGATGCTTTAATTTTAACTCGATTAACTGGGCTGGACGCGGCTTCAGCCGTGTCTGGTTTAACCGCAGCCGTTAATGCTTTTGGAGATGCTGGACTTTCAACCACGGATATAATTGATAAATTGGCAGCTGTTGACGTTAAGTTCGCAGTAAGCTCTGAGGATTTAATTAAAGCTTTAGAACGAACTGGGGCTGTTGCGATTGACGCAGGTGTTGAAATTGACAGTTTAATTGGTTTGGTAACGGCGCTGCAACAAACAACTGCTCGAGGTGGAGCCGTTATTGGTAATGGATTAAAAACAATTTTCACAAGAATACAGAGGCCTGAATCAATAAGGCAACTAGAAGAAATAGGTATCGCTGTTAAGAATTTATCTGGATCCATATTGCCTGCCGACAAGATAATGGTAAACATGGCTAAATCGTTCGATAACTTAAGCCAGTCGCAACAATCCAATATTGTTCAATTTTCAGCAGGAATATTTCAAGCCAATGTTTTTAGAGCAGCGTTAAGGGACTTAGGTAAGGAGCAAAGCATTCAAGCCCAGGCTACTGAAATAGCAGGAAATGCAGCTGGCGATGCAGCGCAAAAGAATGAAATGCTAAACAAAACGATGTCAGCAATGGCATCACAAACAACCACATCTATCCAGGAGCTTGCGGAGATACTTGGGACAATTGGTTTGGCTCCCGATATTGATTTCTTTTTGTCGTCTATAAAAGACGGAATTGATGGCATAAAAAACACGCTAGGAGGAGGAGAAGACGAGGGCAGCACTTTTGCGAAGGGATTAGTCAAAGGCATAGGTAATGTAATAACTGGGCCTGCAGCTATAGCTTTTGGGGCCATCTTTATAAAACTCTTTGTTAATATTGCTAAGTTTGCTAGAACCTCGTTAAAGGATGTTCTGGGTATAGTCAATGAGAAAGATAAAATAAGAGCCATGGAAGAGTCAATACTTAAGGCTCTTGGTGAAAATATAAAACTACAAGAAGGGCTAAGCAATCTAGAAGACGACAGAAAAGCTCAAGAAATGTTTATATTAGGAATAATAGAAAAGCAAAACAGCGCAATGAGCGAGCAGGTTAGTCTTGCTGCGAGGCTAGCCAAGCCATTAGTTAAGGCTGGAATTAATCCTGATTTTTCAAAAAATGAAGCATCTGGGATGGTTCCAGTTGCGGCATCAGGAATGATACCCGAATCTTCTAAGAAGAAAGAAAGACAAGGGGCCGCTAAGGGTGGTTATGCAGCAGGAGCTATAGACTCAATGAACGTAAAAGGGGTCGGCACTGTTGTTTACAATAAAGCCGAAAAGGTTAAGCAATTCCCTGGAATGAGTCAGCCTGCAATCATGCCCCCAAAAGAGAGCAGGGCGGGAAAGGGATACAGGGATGCTTTTGCTGGGCAGCACGGATTTGATCCATATGCTAGCGGTGGGCTTGTTCCCAACTTCGCAAGAATGGATGGGAGTAAGTTGATTTTAGATAAATCATTGACAAAATTAAGCGCAAATCCTTATAATGTGAAAGGCAGTGATGAGCTAAAGAAAAATTATGCAGAACTGGAAGCTAGTGGTAGACCGATAACTGTTGAAGCTAAAATGTCTCAATTGGTTAATAATAGCGGCGGGAGCCACACTAAAAAGTTAAAAAATGTACTAAGGTTTCTTGGGGAAAAAGGGGGGGTTGAAGGCGTATCCAGGGAGTTTGATTTGCAAAAACTGCCGTATAGAGGCAGGAAAAACGAGAAAGCTGCAGAAGAAGCAGTGCTAAAAAGCGAAGGAAAGCCTTACTTTTCAACTGGGGGTAGCTCTGGAGATCCTACTTTTCCGGTGGATTTAGTGGGTTTAGGCAAGAGCCCATTAGAAGTAAAATCAGGACAATGGAAGCTTCCCAACGTGCTTCTTAAAAGTATGCGTCTTTATAGTGACGACGGACTTTTGTCGTTTGCCAAGCAGAAGCTTGGTGTAGACGAGCAGATGATTCAAGAGGCTCGATATGAGAAATTCAAAAAAGGTTCCAATTTATTGCTAAAAAAGAAAATTATACCCAAAGGCTCAACTGACGAAGAAAAACATCAATCGCTTTTGGCCCATAGGATGTCTGAAGGTTTGGTGCCTAATTTTGCTATAGAACCCTGGATAGATCGTTACAAAAGAAACAAAGGTAAAATTTTTAATACTCCTAAGGAAATTAATGAAGCTTACGGTGTAAAAGACTTAAGTGTTTCATTAGGTCAGAAAAACGTAAAAAGAGATTTGAGCGAACAAGAAATACAAGAAATAAAAGAACAAATAAAGCAAACAACTACAAGGAAAGGGCAAACTTCTTATCCAGACATTTTGAAAAACTTAAGAGCTGGAAAATATAAAAACAGAGCTGCTCTGGCCAAGAAAACAAACAGAGTTGGAACAATCGTTGAGCAGCTTGTTACGAACAATAAAAAATCAACATCAAGAAACGCTGCAGAAAACCAGTTAAGTCCCGAAGATTTTAAAGAATTTCAGAGACTATTATCAGATCTTCCGGGCGGGGACACAGATAGGGCTAAGCTCCTAGACAATAGTAAAAAAAGGGGGGACAAATTTGAAAAAATATTATCGGATCTTGGTGGTCTCGAGTTCGAGAAAAACAAGGACGCCATGGACTTTTCTAGAGAGAGAGGTAGGCTTCTTCAGGTTCCCGAAGAGATTGCGACAACTATAGGTTTAAAAAATGCATCAACTTATGGCGATGCCCATGCGGGAATAGGGCATAAAGTAAGATTAATGAGAGATAAGCTCATAAGGGAGGTACACAGCGAAAAATTACTAGCGCCCCTACTTTCAAAAGATCAAGTTAATCTACCAGGCGATGACTTTCCTGATATAGTGAACAAAGGGTCGGACAGTAGCAAGCTTGATGGAATTACTCTTGGAGAACTGATGATGGAAAAAGGAGGATTAACATCAAAAGAAGCAAGAACAGCAATAAATGAATCCGTAGAGGCTAATCATAATTATACATATGATGAATTGTCACGATTCAAACCCAAAGACGAAAAAAAACCCACAGAGAAAGAAAAAGAAAAACTACAATTAAAAAAACAGTTAGATCGAAAAATAATATCTTTTAATTATGTTGTAGATCATGTAGATCTTTCAAAAATAGACAAAAGAACAAAAGCAGGAAGAAAAGTTAAAGGGGGCATTAAAGAATTACAAGATCTTGAATCGGCAAATGTTTCGGGCGGATTAATACCAAACTTCGCAGACCCAAGAACTCGCAGCCAAAAAATACAAGACACATTGGCCGACCCATCGAACAAGGGAATAAAGTTCAACAAGCCACCATCTCCCGCCAACATCACCTCGGCTCAAATAAGTAGGCAGCTAGATATCCCAATAGGAAAAACCCCAGAAACTCAGCCAAGCGATGAAGATATAAAAAACGCAATCAACACAGTAGCCCAAACAAGAGAGAGGCTTCAACTTCCCGGTTACGAGAATTTAAAATCAATAGACAAAACAAAAATCCTCAAGAAATACAAAAAACAGGCAGGAGAGGGAGAGTATTACGGCAATAAAGATTTAAGCGCCGCAAAAGGTTTTATACCTAACTATAAAAAACTATATCAAGCATACGTAGGTAGTGATGGATCTGGTGGTCAAACTGTTAGGAGAAATAGAAATGGTGACCAGTGGTACTATGATAGCCAGAAAGGAACAGATGGAATACTGGAGGACTGGACGAAAGTAAAAGCAAAATTACCCATGGGCGAAAATGTTCAAGATATGTATTCGCGCGAATATTCAATCACAGATAAGAATCTTAAGCAAATGACGTCAGGGGTCTATGATGCTAAAAATTTAAGAAAGCTAAGGGTGATGAGTAAAGCTTTTGAGGCAAATAATGAGCTACCTGATCAAAATGACGAAGAGTGGGAAGAGGACTATCTTAATACCGGGGGTAATGAATGGGAGGAGGCTAATGATGAAATGGAGGGTAGGCTTGGTGCGTATTCAAGACTAAGAAGGACCGGGAAGCAAGATTTCCTATGGAAGGACTCAATGGCTGGAACTATAACAAACCCACAACCACTAGCTTCTTATGAAAAAAATATGTTCGGGCCTGGGTATGTTATACCGCAGCTCGGGAATGAGGCGATGTTTCGTGATGGATTTACGAATGAAGATGGTGATAAAATAAGATCAATATTTTCACAAAACTTAAATAAAGATAATCATCTAGTCGAAAGAAAGCTAACTGATGAATACCTTGATAATCAAAATCTTGCGAAAGACTTATCACAAGCTACGGAGAGCCCAGATAAAGCAATGAATGCAGCTAGGCAAAGAGGGATCAAGTCAATTGGAGATCACATGAAGTCTAAAGGGTTGATACCAAATTTTGCCGACCTAAGCAAATCAAAGAGGCTCAAGAGTTTCCAGGACGAATACGAAGATTTAGCAAAAATGGGTAGTCCGCTAGCGAAGTGGGCCTTAAAGACTGTCAAGGACAAAGAATTTAAGATGATTGGCCATGGAGTGGAATCGTGGGCCATAGGGAACGAGGAGGTGGTTTATAAGCTACCAAGGCCCCAAATAAATAGCTTCAATCGATCAGGCGACCTAGAGCTAGAAAGATGGAGAAGGCAAATGAAAGTGATGGCTCAACCTTCGCTTCAGTACGAAGTGAGTCCAGAAAATAAAGCTTGGAATCTTGTGCCCGATTCAAATATAGCAAAAAGGGCGGAAAGAATAAGGTCTCAACTTGATTCGAGTGGTATTGATTCATTGTTTTTACCAAATACAGAAGTGTTAAAAGTAGCTGGGCAAGACGAGTTTATAACTTCCCAAGAAAGGGTTAAAGGTAGCACTTTTTTGAATCTCCAGAACGAAATTCTTAAAAGCAAAAAGAATAAAACCGACTTTAATCTAGACGGTTATAAGATTGTCGAGCATTTAATGGAGAACATTAGCGGAACTGGAATGATAAGAGATGTACATTCTGGTAATTTTATAGCTGAGGCAAGCAAGAAAAAACAGCTCTTAAATACGGTTAATCAATTTGCCCCTATCGGATCAAAAGAATCTAAGCCGTTGAGCTTATTAGGATTGCGGGGTTTACCTGATGACAGTATAGCTGCGATTGATTTTTCTTCAGGCCTAATTCCCAACTTTGCTGATTTATACAAACCGTACATCAATAAGGGTGGAAAACCTATAGGTATGGAAAATTATTTCTACAGCTCGAACAATCAGGAGGACGCGCTAAATTATATAAAGTCTAACAAATATTTGAGTAGAAAAAATGGAATCTCTGAGCTCAGGAAGTTTAGTTTCCCTCCGAGGGTTTGGAAAATGTTAACATCTAATAATCCTCAGGATATCGAGCCTCAGATGAATGTACTACCAATAGGAACTAGGACCCCTATTGGTAAGGGTGACCCTTATAGGGATACAAGTCTCGGAAAAGGAATGAGCGAGCAGGAAGATTTTGCCGCCATAGCCTTAAAGAATGCTTATGGAATAAGGCCCCCGTTTTTTGAGAAAACAGATTCCTGGAGAAACGGCGAGACTTATTCCACCCTAATGACCAACTCGCCGCAATTCACAGAGATGTATAAGCTAAGCAGGTCAAATGGAGAAAATGTTGTGCCTAATTTTGCAAAAACTTTTTATGACTTTGACGAGACTTTAGCTACCTATCCTAGTAGCGTGACTTCCGCTGATTTGTTTAATGCAGAATCGGCCTCGCTTGCAGAACCAACTGATCTAGCTAAATCATTAAAAGGTAGAACCCTTGATATTCTCACCGCAAGAGCTGGAGAATCAAAACCTTTTATTAGTAAGAAACTGAAGTCTTGGGGTATAAATTCTGGCAGAATCATAACAACTGGGAGCATCCAGAACGGCCAGACTTCCGCGCAAAAAAAAGCCACAATCCTTCAAAACATGCAGAAGAAGAATGGAGGGCAATACAATTTAATAGATGATGCTCCTGAGAATATTGCAGCAATTAAAGCTTTAGGTAATAAAAACTTAATGGGCCAATTGTATAAATTTTCTGGACAGCATGCTGGACGAGGCAGTGGTAACGCAGAGGGCCTAGTTCCGAATTTCTCAAGAGTAGAACAAGTTCAGAAATCACAAAAAAGAAGAGTAAAAGAACAAGTAACAGAAGAAGATAAAGATTTAGCTCATAATATTTTTGATTATTTAAAAACAAACATAAGTAACCTATCCTCAAGGTTTAGGTTTAATAGATCCACTGTATCATTTGGTGGAAATCCAGAAGATTACGAAAAAGTATTTAATCATTCATCATCAAGAAAGAATAAAGAAAACCTAATTGAAATAGCTAGATCTGAAATGAGGATGAATAGAATCTTGAAAGGCTTCATGATTCCTCATACCGAAGGAGTTTCCGCTGCAAGAGGAAAACATAAAGCCCCCCGTGATCCATTTTTAGATGGAGCTATGCACGGCGGCCTTGTTCCTAATTTTGCAGATCCATTAAGTGCGGCGATATCAAGAGAGCGAGCAGCAGGAGTTCCTCAGGCCAGAATTAGGGTAGAGAAAAGCTCTCAATTAAAAAGTGCTCAAAACCCGATGGGGCTTGCGGTAACTAATACTAGAGATGAGCCGGCCGGAGTACAGCAGGGAATAAGGCGCGCCAAGACTATGGGTATAGACCCAAAGAAGCATGGAGCGAGCAAGGGTATGGTTCCAAACTTTGCTAGCCCACAAATTCCAGACGCAATTTTAAATAATGCTAAAAATGAATTGTCTGAAATGTCTAAGGCTTTCACCGATAGCTTTAGTGAGTTTTCAAAAATAGCCAGCCAGTTTGGTAAGGAAGGCAAAGAGACATTAGCCGAGATAGCTAGCTTTGATATTTCCAAAGACTTTGAGGGAATCAAGGATTTATTAAATGAAAAACTGGAAAGAACAGAGGCGCAAATAAATTCCATAACAGAAAAAACAGGTAAGCTTTCCAAGGGCGAACAAACTAGGTTGGGCGAACTAAAGAAGGCTAAGTCATCAGGAGAAGCGCTATTAAAATCTACAGAAGAAAAGTCGCAAAAATCAAAAGCAGTAAAAAACTTATCATCCAGTGGGCCCGAAGCTCAGAAGGCACAATTAATCAAGTCCGAAAATGCAATGATAAAAAAGATGCTTACCGCAAGAGGTACAGATCTTAAATCTCTAAAAGAAGCAACTAAGGCTAGTCAGAATTTCAGGATAGCTTTGGATGAATCCGCAAAAAAAGCCGAAGAATCAGAGGACGACGGAGGTGGGCTTCAGCGTTTATTTTATCTTCAGTCGGCGATTAGTTTAGTTAATGGTCAATTTGAAACACTGGCCGAAGGCGCATCTGGACTGACCAAAACCTTTGCACAGGGGATGCTCGCGATAAGCAATGTAACAGCTTCTTTTATTCAGCAAAAAGAACTAGTTTCTGAAGGTATGAATATGGCTGGAGTGAAAAGGAATGAGTCCTTCTCGATTAGTCAGGCGTTCAACCCAGAGGCTAGAGCTGCTAGAAGAAGCGCTGCAACAGCATCAGATGCAAGAGCCAGGGGCGCTGGAGTCGGCAGAATGGGAGGATTGATGAGAAACCTTTCAGGAGTAGGAAGAATGTTTGGACGATTCTTGCCAGTTATTGGTCAACTATATACTGGTTTCACTGTCGTAAATGAAGCATTCAAGATGTTTAATATAGGTGAGATGTTCGGCCTAGAGAAAGGCTCTGGGGTTATGGATCTTCTCTCGAGCCAAGGAGAAAGGGCCGCAAAGAAACTAGAAAAATTAGGAGAAAGTACCGAGAAATTGCAAGGAGCTCTTGAGTCGTTAAATAGCCAAACAGAAAATAGAGAAAAAGTTACAGATCTTGAAATTTTAGGATCAAGAAGAACTCAGAAGCAGGAGCTGGAACTTCAGCAGTTAAAACTGAAGGGGCTAGATATAGATATAAAAGCTCAGGACGCTTTATCTGGTCTTTTGGACGAAAATCTAGTAGGAACAAAAGTATCAAAAAGATTTATCGAAGAACTGTCGAAAGGCACAAACAGCAACGAAGACTACGTAAAAGTAATAGAAAGAGTAATAAAAGTTCAAAAACAGCAGGCGGCGTTTCTTACTGGATCAAAAAGTTTTGGAGACTTGATAGACAAGAAGCTTGACAAGTTTAATCCGGATAGTGACGACATCAAGCTGCTCCAAGGAGCGTCAAAAGTTAGAGGATCCCAGATAGGAATGGGCTTTTCTTCTGCAGCTGCAGGTGGCGAGGATATGGATGTTAAAGATAGACTATCCATATTGAGCAAAAATATAGCCGCCCTTGAAAGAGAATCGTCCACTGTAAGTTTTAGAAGTATGAGTGATGTGACCAAACTAACCGATAGGTTAGCAAAAAACCTGCAGGGTACAGAAGATTTTGATGCAGAAATGATGGCTTCTCAGATAAATTCTTTTATTAAAAACATAGATGAATCAATTGATAATACAACTGGCTTGGACCTTAGAGAGACAAAAGCAGTAAACGCTGGAATGAAGCAAATGGTTATTCAGCTAAACAAGCTCAAGAAAAACCTAGAAGGAGAATCAGATAGGCAGCAAGAGGCTCAATTAAAGAAAAAATATGTAACTGCATATAAAAATATCATATTTAACATCGAACAATTTAGAAAAAACGAAGCTCACTTAACCAAGTTATCTCTTGCGTCATTAACTCATCAAAATAAATTAAATTCATCCCAACAGAGTTTACTGCTTGAATACGGTGCTATAGGAAAAGAGGCCGCGATTTCTTCCGACTTTGCAAGAAAAAGAAATGCAATGGAGGCAAAATTTATTGCAGACAAGCAAGGTATTGAAATGAAAAGTATTGAATCTTTGAATAAATTAAGAGATACGTATTTTAATACCGATCAATTAGCTCAAAAATTTAAAAAAGATGGAAAAGAAGCGGCAGCCGCAGTAGAAGCCCTCAAGGATAATATTAAAGAAGGATTAAACGATGCAGACTTTTCGGGAATCGCAGATATGGGCTTTGATATAGACAAAGGGGTCATGGAGAAAGTGTCTGCGGCGTTTAAAGGAGTCGCCAAGGAGACAGAAAAATCTGAATCTTCACTGGAGGTTATAACGGGAATACTTGCGGAGTATGGAAAATCAATGGATGGCGCCACCGCCACTGCATATTTACTAGCTCTACACCAGAAGAAATTACTGACAATGACTGATGAAGATTTAAATTCAGCAAAAGCTAACAAACTAAATACGAAAAGACAGTTAGAATTATTAAACACAGCTAATAAAGAAGCACAACAATTACTAAAATTAGAAGAAGAACATAAATTCATAAAAGAAAAAACAGTAGCAGGCGCAGCTAAATTATATAAAATATTACAAGAAAGAGCGCCCGCAGAAAAAATTAGTCTAGAGGCAGTAAAAGGTGAAGCCGCAACTCTTGCGGTAATAAATGATTACAGAAAGAATGAAGCTTCTGCATTAGCTAAAAGTGTTGACGTTATGGAGTTAGGTTTCCAAAAGCAAGTAGAGAAGAACCGAACAGACGCAATATCCGCAGTACATTCCCTTAGGATGCTCGAAGCTCAAACTGGTTCGCTTGAAAAATCAGAAAATTCATTGATAATTTTAGAGGCAAAACTTAAGAGCGAAACAGAAAATGCAAAATTAGCTCTACAGGAATCTAATTTTAGATTGGAATACTTGAGCGATCAGTCTAAGAGGTCGGAATTAGTTAGACGCCAGCTCGCAAAAGAGATGTCTGATTTACAAACTAGTAATTTATTGGCGGCCGAAAAGAATCTTCAATTATCAAAGACTGGAGAACTGAGACAGCTTGTTGAGGAACAGCTCAATGCGACGCTTCATTCTTCTAGGCTGGAAGCTTTAACGGCAGCAGAAAATGCTTTATTATTGACCGGGAAAACAAAGCAAGTAAAATTAATACAAGAAGCCAACGAATTACAAGAAGCCTCGAATAAGCTGACCGAGTTGCAGAATGCTGTAACAAAAGCTGGGGTCAGCGATAAGACTTTACGCATGACTACCACTGCGGATATTGGAATAGAAAAAGCTAATTCAATATTGGGAACAAGAACTGCGGGCATGAAAGCTACGGTTGAGCCTAATGCTGACAATATGCTTGCTTATGCAAACTCTCTTGAGCAAACCAATAAACTGCTTGGAAATGGAAGCAGGGTCATGGATAGGTTTAGAACAAAGATGGCTGAAATAAATGTTGAGGCTGAAAATTTAAGTGCAGATTTAGTTGATATTGGAATTGACAATGCAAGAAGTGGTCTCAAGCAGATGTTTGACGACATTGGATCTGGCGCGAAGAGTGCAAAAGAAGCGTGGAATGATTTTGGTCTTGGTTTGGCTAAGCAATTACTTGATCGAATGACGCAAAATAATATAGACAAAATAGTCAAAAACTTAACATTTGCATTTACCGGAGAAGAAGGAAAGTCTGACGCTGAAAAAATAGCTAGCGAGACTGCGCACTTAGTAGGAGTAAACGAAGGAATTATATCTTCGAATCTAGAATTAATATCAGCAATAAGGGGCCAGACAGAAGCGTTAAAAAATCAAATAGAATCAGAGACACCAGTTAATAAACCAAAAACTGATTTGATTCCAAAGAACACAGCGAGGGGCGAAGATACTCTTGGCAAGGTTGCATCGAACGCAGCTAAAATAGAGAAAGAGCTAGCAGTAAAGCATATTAAGGAATTTACCGATTTCGGAAAACAATCATTCTCCACATTTGTGCAATTAGCTAGAGATTCTTTTTCGGAAAATTTCGGGAAGCCTGGAGTTGCGGGGATTGAAACTACCAGTAGGGAAGCCGCGCTGGACTCCGCGCGGGAAGCCGAGCTGTACTCCGCGCGGGAAGCCGCACTAAAGCAGTCCGATCCGCATAATATGCTTACCAGATACACTCCGGATGAAAAAAGCAAGAGGAAGGTGAAAAAAGAACTTGATGACGAAAGAATCAGCTTGCTTGATCAAGAAAAATTTCACATACAAAATTTTGAAAAAAGAGGACTTCAAGAAAACGAACAAAATAAAAAACAAAGACGTGCGACAGAAGAGGAAGTAAAAAAAATACAAAAGTCTATACCGTTCAATAAAGATAAAATCAAAGAAATATTGCAAAAAGATGAGATTGATCCAGAAACAGCTAAATTAAAAATTGAAGCTTTGAGAGAAAAAATAGAAAAAGCAGAACAACAAATTAAAAACAAGAATGAAGCGATAAAGGATCTAAACACTAGTTTTATTAATTTCGATAAAAGAACTGCCGCATCTTCTAGTAAGATAAGTGAACATAAGGAAAGAATTAAACTTTTAACAGATGAGTATAACAAATTAAATACAGCAATAAACAAGGTAAAACTGGATAATGTCCCCAGCGGCACGTACGTCCCCTTTCCGGAATTGAAAGGTAAATTCTCAGGCGGCAAAATACAACACTTTGCAAAAGGCGGATTTGTAGACGGCCCAGCAGGCGTAGATAAAGTTCCCGCAATGTTAACGGCAGGAGAGTATGTCGTACCTAAAGACAAAGCAAAGCAATTCAAACAAAACGGCGGAGAGATACAGAATTTTTCAATAGGCGGAATGGCCAAAGAGCTAAACAACGAAAACACTGAGAATAGAGCCATTAGGGGAGCACAAGGTGTGACGCAGTTACTGGTTATGAATGAGGTCTCTCGCGGGATAGCTAAATATTTAGAAAAGCCAAAAGATGACGGGCCCCCAACATTTGATAAAAATAAATTCAACAATTTAGACCTAAGATCAGACGTAAATATCAAGCGTGGAGATCCTAGATTGAGCGCAAGGTTTTTAGCTAAAGATCCAGTGATGCAGGAATATAAAGATTATCTCTTAGAGAAGGCTGCTTACGACGTGGAAAAGAAAAACCAAAAGGTCGATAAAAAAATGCAGACAATCGGCTCTGTACTTTCGTTTATGAGTAGCTTTGCAATTGGCCAAATGTCAGAGATAATAGCGCCTTATGTTCAAAAAGCAGTTGGGTGGGCAAAAAATAAGACTATAAATACTGCCATGGGCCATACAGGTTTAGGAAAACATTCAGATGCATTTAAGCAGGCCAGAAGCGATAAATTAAACGTAAATTACAAAGACGTAAGTAATCATATTGAGTCTGGAGAATTTCTAAATATAAACGACAAGAATTACGCCTTTATGCCGCAGCCGGATGGTAGTAATGATTGGGAAATAATGAACACGGGTTCCACCGCTAAGACTCATAGGGGTCAAGGAACTGGTATTGACAAAAATAATGCATCAATGCTTAAAAGGGCAAGAGGTTATCAATCTGGAGGCTCGATACCAGCAATGCTTACAGCGGGAGAAGGCTTCGTTCCAGCTCCTGTCGCAAAGAGAATTGGTTATGATAATCTAAATCGTATGAACACTACTGGTGGGCTTCCAATCGTTCAAGGCAAAGGAGGAATAGATAATGTTGGGCCAGTAGGATTAACCGAGGGCGATTTTATCATAAAGAAAAGCTCAACAGACAAGCTTCTCAGAGAGAATCCCAACATGATGCGTTTCGCCCTACAGAATCCAGAGGGATTCAAGAGGGGTGAGCAGGGTTATTACGAAGGAGGAGTAGTTGGTAGCCCTTCAACAATTCCCGCTCCATCCGTACCAAAGCAGGCCCCAACAAACAGGCTCAAGAGTGCGGATCCTGCTGAGATGCTTAATCAGTCTTTCAGCCAAAAACAAGAAGCCGCTGTAGCGCCACAACAAAAAAGCGAAGTAACCAACAATATAAACGTTAATGTATCCATAGATCAAACAGGAAAAGAAACGGTATCGACAGAGAATTCTAACAGCTCATACGAAGAAGAGCAGCAACTTTCATTAAAAATAAAGAGCGCCGTACTGGATGTAATCAGGCAAGAAAAGAGAATAGGTGGGGAACTTAGCTCATGAGGCAAGCTGTTTTAGGTTATGAACAAAAATTCTTTATAAACGGAACTCAAATATCAGGAGTTCAAAACGTTGCGGGCTCTTATGCGATAGATGAAAGACCAATAAATGTTCTTGGTTGGGGTCATGTAAATAAAAATTTCTATAATGATAGAGAAAGATTTGCTCAGCCTGATGGGTCTTTTATATTGGACGAGAATGGATTTAATATATTAGGAGAAGAAAGTTTAGATTGTGCGGTAGATGGAGACATAAGCGGATTTCCAGAGAGCATGGCTGTTTTGAACGCCCCACTGGAGGGTTCTTTTTCGATTAATTCTGTATTGGTCAGTGAAGATTTCTTTTTACAATTCACGGGAGACGTGCCATTTACTGGAAGTATTCATCATGGAAAGAAATACTTTGGTTTTGATAAGGGGTACATAACTAGCCACTCTGTTTCTTGCGGCGTTGGAGAACTTCCAACGACATCCACATCAATAAGAGTTTTCGGAGACATAGGTGGATCTCCTGAGTTTATGGAGCAAGAAGATGAGGGTGGACTATTTCTTCAGGAAGATGGATTTGCAATAGGCTCAGAAGATTCTAATGCCGGAATATACAACGCATCAGGTGATAATCCCTTTCCTGAGATAAGGCTGCCAAATCAAGGGTCCATTATTGTAGAGTGCGCAGGGGCGACGACAGATAGGGTTACATCCTTTAACTACAGTATAGACATACCTATATCCCCAATTTACACAGTAGGCTCTTCTGTGCCGGCGCAGGTAGATGTTGCATGGCCAGTAACCACGAACACTTCTTTCAGTTTAGATATAGACAAATACGAATATCAAAGCTTGAGGAAATATTTAAAGTCTCCCACAGTTCACGACATTGCGATAAAAATCAACGATTGCTTTGGTGTTCCGATTCAGCATTATGTGGTCAAAAGTGCGAGATTAATAGGAGAGGACATGGCCGCTTCGACAGACGGGAAAATGACTGTAAATTTAACATATAAATCTTACTATAATAAGAGATGAGTAAGCCTTTTTATAGATACGAAGATGTTCCATTGTTGATGGCTTCTGAGGGCCAAGAGCCAGTTATGGTTTTTGCTAATAGAGCTGGTTTATCTGCTAGCCAACCGATACAAGCAAAGAAATTTATAGAGGATTATCATATATCATTCGCATTGCAAACTGGGGATATACATTTTACTGGAGCTCATGAATCGGGTTTTTTGATGGGTCCGCGCAATGGCCCGGGAGTAAGACTTCCAGAATCAGTTGAAAATATATTAAGCGGAACTAAAATTGCCTATCCTGGCGGACAAGGACTTTACTTAACTGAAGATTTATCTGCTGGTGATTATTATATAAATGTAAGATCTACAGGTGAGACTATATTGAGGTACGAGGAAGACATAGAGCATGGAGAAGTTGAGGTCTTAAGGAATTACGCAGCAGGAGGAATAGTAAGAGGTTCTTTGGATGTGACCTATTACATGAACACTGGAAATCTTCATACTTTTGCAGACTTAACGGGCTTGCTTGATCCTAATATTTACCCGCAAGTAAACGAAACAAAAATAACAGGATGCTTTGGTGACTACATTTTTGAAGACGCGTATTTAAGAGAGCTTTCTTTTTCGGCCCAACCCTTTCAGGTTGTAGAATCAAACTTGAGTTTAGATATATATGGAAGAATGTTGTATCAGTCTGGATTGGCCGACTCTATAATTGAAAATTACGGATGTCTAAAAGAACAACAAATAAGCGTACCTCACGCAATCAATACAAAAATACTTGGAGCCTCTGATGTAGGAATAGAATATCCTTTAGATTTTTCATACAGCATAACGTCCACAAGAAATCCAGAAGTACCAATACCTCTAAGCGGAAAAATGAGCGAAGAAGGAGAGCTCCCAATAAGGGTAACCAAGGAAGCTATAGACATTAGCATAAGAATAAGAGGGGAAAAGTTAGATCCATTTTTAAAAATATCAGGGCAAAGAGCTAATGTTACGGTTCAGTTGTCAGACATAGGTTTTAGTAAAGAATTCACAGACAACAATCAAGGTCTACTCAAAGAGTTTAGATTAGCGGGAAGCTTGGTTCATCCAGATTTGCCGTCTCAAGAGTTAAAGGATTATGGAGTTGTTGAAGAGGATAATTTAAGCGTGTCAGATGGAGGGTTCCTCCAAGGTTCCGCAACAATAAAACAATCTTATAGATAATGGATATATCGAATTCAGGGTTGGATGTTAATTGCGTACAATGGTGGCAGCAGAGCGGCGACGCAAATCTTGTGTTATTGGATGAGCCAACTGGATCTAGCGAGCAACTTTTTGAGTACCCGGAGTCTGGCTCCTATAGACCTGTAGAAGATGCTTATTTGTCGGGTAGAGGTATACAGTATTTTGCACAAACGGGTGAGGATGTAACTCTAGCCAAGTATGTTTATGTAGATTACAATCCTAATTATTATTATACAGAAAATGATATTTTATCAATAGATGATTTAGTTTTTTCTCAAGATAGAAATTTTAATATATCGACTAGTAAAGAATTAAACATTAGTGAATTTTTTAAACTTAATCCTAATTTAGGTTATTCTATTAATGTATATGTTAAAAAGGATAATGAGTCTACTAGTTTAATAGATAATTATAAAACATATATAACAGAGAACCAAGATAGATCTGTTAATATTGGAGATTCTATTGGTGTTGGTGTTGGTATAAAGTTTTATGATAAAAGTGATGTTGAGCTTTATGCGCCGAATCTAAGGGACACCCATAGGTTAATGGCGGCTAGTGAATTAAACCATAATGAATACTATAATGTACAATTAGATATAGCCAACACTTCAATACCTGATGAAGCTGTTTCTGCGCAGTTAGTTTTATTTGTTTATGGAATGAGTGCTGGTTCATTTATTTTCAAAAAACCATCAGTAAGAAATTTAAGTAAGTTCTTTTATTGCATAAAGGATCACAAGTCAACTTCATACAATAGCCCGAACAGCAAGGATGGACTAGAGTATTGGACTCAAGATTTTGTCTGGAGACCTTCCTATGGAGCCAAGTCTGACTTTGTGGCAATAAATGAAGAATTAAAAATGGGAGAAGGTAAAGATTATGTTACCAATATGGCAATAAACGCACTGCCGATGGAATTAACATTAAACTTTAGAAACCGAACAGACAAGGAAGCTAGAGCTATTGTTCACTTTTTGCAAGAAAAATCATTTGCATACGAGTCAATTTTTAGCCTCGATTATAAGGGCGACAGATTATTGTCAAGCGAGATATCGGCGTTTAACTTTGAGTTTTCGTACCCATACAGGAATGACTTAAAATATACTTGCACTCAGTTTAATCATACTATTTCTTATAGAAATAATAATAATGTAAATGCTAAGTTTGTATGCAATACAGAAAGCTCCCTGTCAAGTGTGGAGAGTCATGCTGGCTACAATAAAAGAATTGATGCGCTGATACCTATATTTATAGACGAAACCACTCACTTCAAAAAGGGCGAGCAAATCAAATTAAACACCTTCACCTTGGAAGAAGGAGATGGAGTTATAACAATCGATACCAAAAAAATAAAAACAATCAAAAGGTATCCAGAAGATCCCTTGACTCCAATAACTGGGGGGATAATAACTTTTACCGATGATGTAGATATAGAAGAAGAAGATTGCGTTTACATAACAATTGCAGATCCAAAAAACTCTATTTTTAATGTTGGAAAAACAAAGATAAAGAAAAAAATATCAAAAAACCAATACGCTTTTTGGCCAATACTTGAAGAAGGAGATGAGTCAGACGTTGCGAACTTGAGGGCAACATCTTCTGCTGGAGAGAACACTTCTGTGCAATGGTTTGACGAAGTTGGAGAAAGTGAATTAGAACCTAGGCAGGAAGAGCTACTCACAACTGACTTGGCAGATCAATTATGGAGGCCAACTGATGTAGATAGAATAACTCCAAGAAATGAATTATTCGAATCAGAGGATGGAGCTCAATACTTTGAAGAGACTACAGAAGAGTTTATAACAATAAGGGGTGAAGATTTTATAATAGGTGGCAACATCATGATGAAGAAGATGCAAGTCTGCCCAGAGGACTGTATGTTCAGTAAGGTTCTTTTACCAGAGCATGTTTCGAATATACCTTCAGAGGTAATAGATCCAGCAACTGGGGTGGCCAGAAAAAGGCAGGTTTATCTTAAAAACTACAGAAGGATGCAGATAGACTCAGACATAGATGCAGAAAGCCTGTACGTAATCTTTACGCCTTTAGAGAATTTTACACTAGAAGCGAAGGATGATTTCTGGTTGCTTGTGTCTGCGGTTCAAGGCAGGAGTAGTATTTACTTAAAGGATCCGAATGAAATACCTAAATATCCATGGTTGGAGGTTAGGAACTTTGACCACAAGCCGAGTTTGGCATTTAGCTTAGAGCAAACGCCTGATAATATTCAATCAAATTTTGTAAAATACTACAACAAAAAATTCAAGAGGGGTATTAACGGCAACTTATCAACTTTTAATTTGACATTTGAACAAAGAAGCGACGAAGAAGCATCTGAAATATTGCAGTTTCTTGAGAGTCATCTTGGTTACAAGAAGTTTAGGTTTCAAATGCCGCGCCCATATCTAAAAGATGGAAGTTACATCACTTCGCCAAGCAGACCTTATATTTCGAGCTTCTATTGTCCTAGTTGGGGGCACGATATAATATACAAAAATAATCACACAATATCTGCGACATTTATAGAGTCCACAACTTCAATAGAAGAGGATCTAAGGAATGTTTTTGGAATAGGAAGAGATGAAGATAAACCGTGTTATGGAGCAGAAATATACGACCCAATAACGACCCATGAGCTTTGCACTTTTTCTTCTCAATTGCAAGCCTCAGCCGGAGCAGGCCTAGAAGACGGAGGTAGGGCTAAAGAAGTAATCAGGAAAGAGGTTGACTTAGCGATCATCATAAAAAAGGGAGCAAGTATGCAGGGTAATATTGGCGTAGAAGGAGTCAATAAATTGCAAGCGATACTAGATGTTATCAAAAAAATAATAACCGCATATGATGATTACATTGTTCCGTCAACTAAAGATTACGGAGTTTTTCAAAGCCCAGAGATAGCTTTTGGCGATGCAACTGGAATCACTAGTATTCCGCCGTGGCCATCAAAGGAAGATAATACAAGCTTAATGTCCAGCTTTGATGACGTATTGAACGATCACGAATCAGAAAAAACATTAAACGATTTGCTGACTCAAAACAATTTTAACCTAGATAATTTTAAAAGATTCATAATAAGTATAAATCAAAAAGCCCTAAATATGGGAATAGTTTGCCCAACTAGAGGTTCCCCGCTTATAGCTATGGATCTATCTGAAGTTACGGAAGGTTATGATACAGCTTCAATGGTTCCATTAGTTGACCAGATTAATTCGTTTGGTTCTGAAGGTGCATCGAATATGTTTGGGGCCATAGGGGCTGGGCTAGCTCAGTTTTATAACAGCACCAGGGCTAAGAGCTGCTCTGAGAGGATTCTCCTAGTCGTCGGGGATGGTAATTTTGCTTCAGATGATTGGTTGAACATAACTAAAGAAATTAGGCCTGGCGGAGAGTTGACAACAAGAAGGCCTTCAGATAGGACTCTTACTAAAAATAAAATAGGTATCGAGATGAGCACCTATACTGCAAACGAAGACACAGGCCAGCATAACCCAGATTTTGGAGCAGTTAATCCAGAGTGGCATAAGCAAGAAGTTCCGACAATATTAACGTTTGCAAGCATAGGGGGAGGCATCTCCCCAAAAGCAAAAGAGTCTGTATATGATTACGAGACGAAGCCGGAAAATCCAGAGTTTTATTACCCTATAACAGATGGAGGAAGTCCGGCAAGCGAGATAAATAGGGTTATTTCATTGATGACGGCAGTTAATGTTTTGTCAGAGGATAGTGGTAGTCAGAACTTGTTTAGCATAACTCTTTATAATTGCGGCCCTCATGCAGTGGAAATATTGAACACTATAATCAGCTCGGACGCCCAAATAAAAAAACCAAAACACAGCACTAGCTATTTAAACTCTGGAATAACCAAGGGCAGGAGGATTAGTAATATACGTTATATAGAAAGTTCAGCAAGTGATTATGAGATTGGACTTGGTGGTCAATATTTCGGGGATGCTATTAATAAAAAACTACTAACAGATAACAGCTTCGCGTCAAACATACTTTGGGAATCTTTTAACACCAAGTACGAAGTTTACCGAGACGGCTCAGTTTATGATATAAATGGAGGATGGGAGGCGAACCAGGAAAGCAGTAAAGGCGTAAAGAATACAGGGGTAGCCTCCAAAGGCATGCCTGTGAGAGTTTTTAAAATGGATTCTGGCTTGGAGGTAATTGATTACAATATAGGCGGCGTGTCTGAGTTAAGCAATTTAGACGGGGATTACTCCCATTTACCAAAACTCATGCCTGGAGAAAAAATAGATTTATTTTTTGGTTTTAGATCTTCTCAGAAACTACAAGAAGAAGAAGATATACAATTCTTTTTTAACTCTAGGGATTTTACCGAGAAGAAAATGGATTGTTTTGCTAATTTTAACGTAAAGACAAAGTTGAAATCTTTTAGCCCGTCAGTGGAAAGAACGCTTGGTGTCAATTTTGACGCAGACTGGATAATATTTACTTATGAATTCACAAGCGGAAGAGACCTAGACACAAGAACTAGAATAACTGGACTTTCTGGAGATTTAGGCTGGGCAAGAGGAGGGTCGTGGGGTAATGGGGTACTTGAATGGGGGGGAGATAATTTAGGACAAGGAGTCGAAGGTTGTAAGCTGAGTTTGGCTGCGTGGGAAGCTGGAAACTATGGGGATATAATAAATTTAGAATTTAGAGCTTTTTGGTACGGAGCAAGAGGTAATCCAAATAATCCAGTAGGAATAAAAGCTGCGCTATACAAAGGAGGTACGGCAGTGCATGATGGAGGATACGGATTCGTAAACCCAACCGCAGACGAGCAAATATGGGTAAGATCTTTGAGCAAAACAATAAATACCCAGGTGAGCCGAAACGTAGACGGAGATCCAATAACTCGATTTTCTTATAATACTTTGACTACGAATGGTATATTTTCACCGCTATGAGTTTTATAAATACAGATTCAGGTGTGTGTCTTTCTCCAACTGGAGAAACTTCATACATTGGTTGTGATTTTATCATAGACGAATTAGGTAGAAAATATATATTAACAGAGGGGGCAAAAAGAATAATACCAGAAGGCGATTGTTTACCTTTTACCATTTTTGATTGCGACAAAATAGAGAGGATAGTAGTTGATAGCGGCAAGTTTGTAACTATAATTAACACTTGCACCCTTCCTCTCACTATTACAGGTTTTAAGAACGACGATCCAGAAAGATTTTCTATATTTCAATATCCGGAATACTCTGGATACGCTGAATATAATACCGGCAATACAGAAGAATTACCTTTTACTATTGAACCCTTTCAGAGGGTAAATATAAATACTTTTTTTCATCCTTTATATTCTGAGCTTGTGAGCGGCAACGCGGGAACGATAGAGAATAGAACTGGCGATAAATTTGAGTCAAATATTTCTATATTACCAGGATTTGAGGTTTTAAATTGTAAGGAAGATCCGATTACTTCTATTTTATGGTGGGAGGAAAATACAGATTGCGATTTAGTCTTGATGAATGATTCAGAGAAGTCATTTAATCCTGCGGGTCAATGGTTTCAAGAATCTGGAGATGAAAACTTTCAAGTAAGAGAATCTATATTTTACTCATACACAGAAGATGCCCAATATTTTGAAGAAAAAGGGTTGAGCGATGTCGCGGTAAAATACGACTCAAAGGCGACATCCTCTTATTGCTCTCCTAAGTTTAGACTAGAGGGTGAATTCATCTGCTATCAAGAAAAAGATATAGATTGGCTTTCAAATACTGGAAACTATGTTAGGGAAGAAAAATTAGAAATCCCACAATTAATAGGATCTTATTGCATACCTTTTTGGGGGCCATTTAGTAAGGATATCGCCGGAGCAAGGACCGTGCAGGATGGATATGAAACGCTATCTTTGCTGGGGGAGACAATCAAGCAGGTTACGGATTTAAACCCAAAGTGGGAGGCAAACAAGAGTCCTTCATGGAGTGGAGCGTTGGGAGCTTTTGACGAAATGATAGAGGTTATAACTGGAGAAGGAGGGGATAATAATTATCAAAACATAATAAACAAAGTATTTCCAGAAACCGGAGTAAATACAATCGTCCAAAAAATACCCGAAAAAGATGGAAACATATCAGAGGAAATTATAGTAGTTAAATCGAGTTTCGATGGTTCCAGGCCTGGAAGTTCCTTTACTTTTAATGTCCCTGGATCTGCTTTTCTTACCGGATTGAATTTCAAAATAGACGCAAGTGATGAAGTGAAGCAAGATTTTGAAATAAAAGATTCATCTATTTATTTTGGAAAAACTCAAAACGGAGAAAAAATGGTTATGTTAATAGCTGAGAGTGGAGACATAAATCAATACGGATTTTGCAACGAACCATTATATTAAATATGAATATTATAGATTTATCAAATATAGAAGATCCGGATAACGACTACTTTAGGTTGTTTGTGGCAATGGACGCTGATTCTATTTCGACTATTAATATCTATGAGAGCGGAGGTAGTGGGATTATAAGTTACCAGACAAGTTCTGATTACGTTTATTCAATCAAGAGGTTTGCTTATGGAGGAAGCGACCTTAAAGAGCTTGAGGTTTCAGACTCAAGTAGGATAGGATACCCAAGTGGAATTTCCTGGATACCCGGCGACGAGATTTCTTCAATGTCAAACAATGCACTAATAGATGAGTCAAATGAAATATCTGGAATCTTAAATGGATACGTTAGGGCTGGACAGGCGAACCAAATAAAACCCCTAACTCCTAAGGTCTCCTTGAGTGATTCTAGTTACTTATTGTCGGGTAAATATATTCCATCAGATCATTACGAAGAAAGTTGGTGTCCAGACTATAATATTCAAGTGACTAACGTCAACTCGTTGGACGGAAGGATGCCTTTTGTCCAAGTAAAAGAAAGTGATATTCAAAACACGGGTTCGATAACAATAATATCCTCATCACAGAAGGGGAGTATTTTTTCGATGGATATAGGTAGGGACTTCATGGAGGTTGGGGCTGACTTTATAACAAAACTAAATAATATAGATGAAATTAAGCCGGCGCTAAATAACTCTAATCAAAAAAACTCAATGCTAAAGGAGTGGAATAGTATTTTTGCGATAAATGAAAATTGTAATGCTGACTCTATATTTAGTAATAAAAGGAATAGAGATGAAGCTTTTGCTCAACATATGCAGGCGTATTTAGATAAAAACTGGTACAATAAAATAAAAGATAATCTCTGGGGGGATTGTATAGATGACGAATCTCTGGATCTAACAACGAGGGACCCTGAATTATTAAAAAATATAATAATGTATCAATTTTATTACTTCGGGACTTCAGATGATATTAGAATAATGGGTGGTAAGAAATATAAATCAATGATAGATTTCACATCGATAAGGTGGCATATCGGACTGGGAGGAATATACGAAAAGTCAAATTCATCTAGAAAGTTAACTCAAGAGCTTTCTTACCTTAGCCCAGTGTCCCTGTACAGAAATATATATAAAGTTATAGGTCTACCTCCAAGAACAGCTTATTCATACAATTTACAAAATAATATTAATATTGCTGATTTTATTGATTAATTAATTTATAATATATATATGAAAGATACAGGTAAAAATATTAAAGCTTTATTCGAGCTGGATCCTTCTGCTATTATATGTTTGTATAAGATAGATTTAAAAGGGAAAGGTCAGTATTTATTTCATGCTGGAGAAAATGGATATAAAAATAAGCTAGTATTCAATAGCCAGGAGTACGATTTCTTTCCTATAAAGGCTGACGGCTTTGAGATTCAAGGAGATGGCAGATTGCCCAGACCTAAATTAACATTCACAAACCATCAAGGAGTAATCTCATTGCGCCTGAATCACTTTGACGATTTTATTAATTACAAAGTCACTAGAATAAAAACATTTGTTAAATATTTAGATGCAGTTAATTTTCCTAATAATTTTAATCCTCACGCCGAACCTGATCCTGATGCGGCTTTTGGTGAAGATGTTTTCTTTGTTAATCAAAAAACAAAAGAAGATGATAATATAGTAGAGTTCGAATTGGTTTCACTGCTTGAGTTGCAGAACGCAAGCGTGCCAGCTAGAACAGTATACTCTAATAGTTGTCCTTGGCAGTACAGAGGAGATATAGGTTGTGGATATAAAGGTAAGCCAATATCAAATGGTAAGAATAAAAGGTTTGTGCCAAGCGGTTATAATGAAGATATGGTTGGGCCTGAAGTATATTTTAGCGGCGAATTTAAAACAAAAGAGTTTGCCAAATTTGAGGAAGGAAATGTTTATCCAGATTGGTCTATAACTTCTACCTATTCCAAAGGAGATACCGTTAAGCTAGTCCCTTACGATCATGATTCTTCATTGAATCCTATTGATATTTATGTTTGCCTGAATGATGGTGTTAGGTCGAACCCTATTTACGATACAGAAAATTGGGTTTTAGATGATTGCGATAGAAGTTTATGTGGATGCAGGCTTAGATTCTCAGATTCAGCTACAGGAGCTGGAGGCGGAAAAAGAATTACAGAGAACCCAGAGGGTAAGGATCAGTTCTGGACCGAATCAGAAGAAGGTCTTCCCTTTGGAGGTTTTCCCGGAGTTGACCCTTATGAGTTTAAATAAATGTTTGAGAGAGAAGTCATAGTTCATGCAGAGAGCAATCCAGAAGAAGAAGTGTGTGGATTTATTTTGCTTCATAAAGATTTAACTGTATCAGTTGAGCCCGCAATAAATGAACATTCGGCGCCAAGAGATTGCTTTACAATATCGCCAAAAAGCTTCATAAAACATTCTATAGACAAAACAATAGTAGGAATATACCACTCTCATCCAAGAAGCAACGAGAGGCCTTCTCCGCCAGATATAGCTATGTCTGAGGAAATGGGTATTCCTTATTTAATCTACAGCGTAATAACCAAGAAGTTTTTTCTTTATTACCCCGAAAGCTATGAGCCAGAAAAGCTTACTGGAAAACCTTACATCAAGGGCTTCTTTGAATGCACCTGTATGTTCAAAGACTATTTCAAAAAAGAACTAAACATAAACATATCTAAATGGAACGAAAACTATTGGCTTCCACAAGAAGATAAAGACGCAAATAAACTATTAATAAATATATTAAATAATAATTTAAAAAAAATAGAAGATAAAAAATTACAAAAACATGATGTAATATTATTTCAAGTAAAGAAAAATTTTAGATATCATGTTGGTATATATTGTGGAGATGATTACTTCTTGCATCAGGCCACTGGTATTTTATCCAGGAGAGAGTTATTGGACGAACGCTGGCAAGCAAAAATAAAAGAAGTGTACAGACATCCATCGTTAGTGTAAATATACATAAGGAAAAAGGATGAAAAGGGTATTTTTACACGGAGAACTCGGGAAAAAGTTCGGTAAGGAATGGAAGCTAGACGTTAGCTCTCCGTCTGAAGCTGTGTCTGCACTGTTCGCTAACGATAGAGAAATAGAATCATACCTTAACAAGAAAGAAAAAGCAGGAATACATTATGGTATAAAAAAAGAGAAAAGCGACAACTTTATAGATCAAGTTGACTACGTATTGCCAACAAAAGAAGATATACATATATTTCCTATGCCGCAAGGATCAGGATTCGTTGGCAGCTTATTCATGATGGCAATTCAGACCGCCGCAAGCATGTATATTTCAAAAAAAATATCGGAAGCAATGGAAAGAGACGACAGCACTCTAGTTGCGCAAACTCAATCGTTTTTATTTAATGGGTCCGATAATAGATACCAGCAGGGGGCAACTGTGCCTCTTGGTTATGGCAGAATGAAAATTGGAAGCAATGTTATATCTTCATGCATTGTTAATTATGATTACGATTCGGAAAAAGGGCAGATTTTTAATTTCAAAAAAGGATTATACAGCCTCGTTCCTAGTTATAGTAAATACTACTTGCCTCAAGGCTGTCTGTTTTCTGCATTCGCGTTGAATTTATTTGATGGAAGTAGCGACTTTAAAGCTTCTGATCCAGCTTATCAATTTTTAAAAAATAACTTACCAACAACTTATTTCGGAGCAAACGATGGAATTTATGGTCAATATACGGATGCTGATACTTATGCGAGATCAGTAACGACAGTGAAGCAGGAGAAAACCGGCAATGCAGTTGCGGGTTATTTTTATTACAACTATAACTGGTTAAAGGGTGTCAATATAGATAGAATGGGGGTAAAAGGAGTCGATGGAAACTGGACCACTGTATCAAAGGCAGACAACACCTATAAGGTAAAAGAATCGGACGCGTCTACAAGTTCTTATGTTTGTCTTCAAAGCGTACCACTGCCTGATGACGAGGTTAAAGAAAAAGAATTTTATCCAATATCTTTTGCGGAAGACGGAGAGATAGAATATATAGCCGGAAAAGATAAATCATTTGAAGGGTTTTTTCCTATACCGGTTGGACAGAGGTGGAGAAATGGGAACAAAAATGATGGAGTTGGATGGTTTAAATTAGAATCAACATCTATATATAAAGCTGTAGACTTAGCCTGCGAGGGTCCAATTGATGGGCTTTGTGATAAAAATGGAGAAACTTTGGTATTCAATAAAGAATCAAAAAAAATAACAGATCCTAGTGACCCTAGGTTTTTAAGAAATCCTGATGACGATTATCTTCAGGGAGTTATATTAGATGACGCACAAGTAAAAGAAGTAAACCTAGGAACAGTTCCACCTAAGGATGCATATAATATAAATGAGTTTGACATAGACATAGGACAAAGCAGAGGCGGCGTTATTGGTACAAATGATCAATCACTCCTTGACCCTCAATATTTATTCTCAGCAAATACCAAAGATATTAACGCGCCACTTTACGGGCCAAGAGAAATAAACCCTAATAATATAATAGGAAACGCAAATAACCTTCAACCTTTCGAAAAAAACAAAACATACAAGCAAGGAGATTATATTTCATATCAAGAGGGTGCTGGAGAAAAATATACATATAAAATAAATACCAGCTTAGCTAATCCTTTCAGTAGGCATGCAAGCCATAATTATAGCGAAAGTGAAACTGAAATAGTTTATGTAGGAGCGGGTGATGCTGCTGAGTTTTATACAACAACCCCGCTAATTAATGGATACCAGACTTTCTATGGAGAGTACGTAAACATAGACGAAGATAAATTTTATGAAGATGGAGACCTAGTAAGGTCTGCCAGGCATGATGGAGGGGTTGAGTATTACCAAATGGGTGCTGACGCAAGAGATTTTTTGGGTACTTTTGATGAAGAAGCAACTTACGAAGGACAAGAGGGTAAAGTCTTGATGCAGAAATTGTCAGAAGAAAAAAATACAACATCACCAATATACAAAATAACAGGGGATTATTCTCCGGGGAAGACTATACAGGTAACACCTGAGATAACTAGACCTTTTGGTTTTCAAGATTTCACAAAACAACTTTCAGCTAAAGATAGGAGTGATGACAAAAAAATAACAACAAATGACCCTATTTATATATTGCAAAATACAGACGACGTAGAGGTAAGCGCTAAAGATTGGGCTTCTGGGGCTGAATTAACTCCAGGGCAAATACCAGGACTATGGCAATCCATCAAAATAAACGGAGTTAAGGATGTAAAAAATGGGCCAGGAGGTCCAGGAGAAGAGGGAGAAGATAGGGACGATTTACGTACTAAAATATTTTTATTAGCTGGAACCGCAGATCAGGTAGCAATTAGGTCTTCAGAGGAAGAATACTATGTGAGTCATACGGTTATTAATCCATTAGTTGAAGAGCTGTACGTTACAATTCAGATCGACCAATTATCATACATATACGAGGGGGACACAGTAGAGGTAACATACAAAATAGGAAAACTTTGGAATTGGATAATGACTGCTTACCAGGTCTATCACGGAGCAATGCTGGGAAAGTATTTATATGACGCAACGTTACAAGCGCGCGTTTCAATTGCAGCCGCTAAAGATCCCATGCTACTTGACCTAGTGCCTGCCGCAGCAGAGCTTGGATCGGGGGATTTGTTAGCGGCAGGATATGAGGTTGCAATGCTAGCAGCTTGGACAGTTATAAAAGGTTTTGTAAACCCTGATGATGGATGGAATATTGGAACAAAAATAGAAAACGCAGGAGAGATTTGGCCAAACAAAGCTAAGTTTAGAATAAAATACGGAAATGAAGGAGAAACTCCTTTCTCTACCGATATTTACATTTATGGCGTGGCCACAAGTTCATACAGAAAAGATGTTAAAATTTATTTACCAAAGAATCCATCTAGAAAGGATAGGATAGTAAAGGTTTACAAATTAAACAGAGAAAGAAATCCAGTAAAAGAGGGAGAGCAGGCCGCTAGATACAAGGAGACTTTTTTGTTGTCTGGGGTAACTGAAATAACACCGGTTCAGTTGAGTTATCCTAACTCAGTTGTTATAGGAACAAGAGTTAACGCTAAAGACGTATCCTCTATCCCCACCAGAAATTACCACCTAAAGCTAAAGAAAGTAGCAGTTCCAAGTAATTACAGCCCGGAAACAAGGCGGTATAATGGAAACTGGGATGGAAGATTCGAGGGCCAAGCATCTAAAGATGATCCGGTTCCTGAAGAAGCAAAACTTTGGACCGATAATCCGGCATGGTGTTTGTATGATTTAATATCAAGCAAAAGATATGGAGTAGGAAAATTTGGAATAAAGCCCGAAAATATAGATAGATGGACTCTTTACAGGATAGCGAAATATTGCGATGAGTTTATTCCGACTGGTTACAGCTCAAAAACTCCTAAAAGAAAATTCTCTTTGTCCGGAGAGAATACAATATCAATAACCGCAGAGGGCCCTTATGATGATGCGGATTTTCAAGGCGAATATAATCACACGAATAAAAAACTAGCAATTTATTATAATCACGGAATATGCGAATCTATTAAAATAATTGGAACAACATTATCTGGCAAGAAAATAATACTAGAGAGAAACCCAGCTCAGGAGTCAGGGGAGTGCGCTGTAGAAATAGACTATCCATTGGTTGAACCAAGGTACACATTGAATGCATTTTTAATGAACTCCCAAAATGCCTTTAAGTTAATAAATGAATTTGCTGCGATATTTAGAGCTTTTGCTTATTGGTCAGGGGGCGCAATTAACTTCTTTCAGGATCAGAAAAAAGATTCAGTAATGTTGTTTGCTAACAATAATATATCTAAAGAAGGATTCTCTTATTCTAGTACGCCGAAAACAAGCAGGACTAATTCGTGTAAGATAAAATACGTGGACAAGTACAATATGTTCAGAGCAAAAATGGAACATTCTGAAGATAGAAAATCCATACAAGAGAATAATATCATAGAGCAAACCATAGATGGGTTTGGAATAACTTCTCAAGCTCAAGCAAAAAGGGCTGCTGACTTTTTAGTCAAAGGCGCAAACATGGAAACAGAACTATTGTCTTTTGTTACCAGTTCGCTTGGATCTTATCTCAAGCCAGGAGATGTCATAGATGTTTTAGATAACAAAAGAACCATAGGTAGGTTTGCTGGTAAAATAGTTGATGTTGAAATAAGCGGAGACGGAAAAACTGCGGAACTAATGGTCGATTACCCAATAAGAACAATAATAGAAGAAGATGATAAGGACACATGGAAGCAAATAACAATTTATAATACCTCAGGAAATCAAACAATTGAATCATTGGATGATTTAGGGGAAGTAACGGACCAGCAAATAGAAGACATGAGGGCCGAGCAAATAAAAAAGTTCACGGTCAATAAGATTTATGAGAACGACACTAAACTAAGGTTGGTTAATAACCCATATAGTCATGTAACTGGTGAGTACACTTGGGTTGAAGCCCTAAAGGATGCAGAAGAGCGCGGAGGGATACTTGCGACCATAAACAACGAAATGGATCAAGTAATGGTTCAGGCTATGTTGCCAGAAGATGAGATGGCGTGGATAGGTGGATATTATTTAGAACTTCCGATACCTGAAAAATTTATATGGCATCAACCGCAAGAATGTGACAGTAACGAAATAACATTTTTTAGCTGGCTTGATGGATACCCTAGGGTGGCAAAAGAAATAGAGTCAGACCTGGCGTCAGAAGGAAACTTGGAAACTGATCACATATGCCCTCTAGGCACACTAGACATAGCGGCAGATAATGAGTTCCCTGGAGAAATTTTTATAGCAGTTAGTGGTTCTGAGAATAATTCAATACATGGAGATTGGGTTACATTGAGTGGGGATACGAAACTTGGATACATTTTGGAAAAACAAGCTGATGAGTCGTTTTTTAATTTAAAAGACACTAAGGGTACTACTTTTATGATGGAGGATTCTGTCAACCTTGCAGAGCCCAAGAAATATAAAATACTAAACATAGCGGAATCTTCTAATGGCGTATACAATATTCAAGGATTAGAATACAACGAAGACAAGTTTGATAATATAGAAAGAGATTTATCCCTAACGCAACCAAAGTCACCGGTGATATTTACAGAAAATAGCATTGACCCACCCTCCGAAATAACAGTGGAAATATTGAGCGAAGATATCAAAAACAATATACCATACGGAGTAAAGGCTACTTGGTCAATGGTTATTGCTGCGGCAAGTTACAGGGTACAGTTCTTTAACGAAAACATTCTGCTGGCAACATTCGAAGTACCTAACGATAAGACTGCTGAAACTATATCGCACGAATTTAGGAGCGAAAGAGTAGTCGAGAATGGTACTTATTACGCAAGAGTTTATTCAGTAACAACATAATGTCATTTAATAATTCCAGTCAAGTTCAAATACCTCTATCTAATCCCAGGTTAAAATACGGAAAAACTTTTAGGATTTCGAATATATATTTAAATTCATCTAGCGAGGTTCAAGATGTAAAAGACTTGCAGCCGTCTTCTGACTCAACGTCTTATTATAAGCAGAACTTTCAGACCTCAAACCTGAATTTAGAATGGGAGGTAATCGATCCAAGAAACGACTACATATATAAAAACCCATCAGACATAGAGAAGAATGTATACATAAGTGGTTTCGATGTAAACATATATGAAAACTACGGAAATTTAACAGGACAAAATGCTATAGATAATGGAACCAAGGTATTTTCTCAGTCAGGTATATTAGGTAATACTTTAAACTATGAAATCACAGGGGACAACTATAGTAGAAATTATTCTGTAGAGATAACATTAACAGACTTTACTGGTAACAAGAATAGGGCAATATTGACTACCCAGAACCCGATGCCTAATTATTCTATTTTATCAACCGGAGTTGATATGGGAGTTTTTAATTGTAGTTATAGCGGGCTAACTGGAGGAAATGGATCAAGCATAGCAAACGGTCTTAGATATCTAGAACTTTATAATTTTACTGGATTTGAAGGCGGCACTTTCCCTGACAAGAGCAAAGCTATAAGATCACAAACTGGCGATAATGGTTTTGTGTCTGTGGAGTTGACGCCTGGCGCCAATAATTATGTAATGTCAGTTCCTAAGGATTTATATTCTTATGGAGATATATCTGGATTTTTTAAACCTCAGGAGTATGTAACTGGGGTTGGATTTAGCGGGTTCATAGGGAACCCTGAGCAACCATTACTGATAGATTATAACCCAGCAATAAGAAACATTAATGGCTACAGGATATCTGGTGGCGATGCATATCGCTATACATTTGA